>OFRG01000008.1_pt1 | contig 67920 bp, 92 predicted proteins | sample 1543071 | NCBI WGS metagenome assembly OFRG01 (sample SAMN07774222, study PRJEB24372) | wastewater metagenome | isolation source: WWTP Verbania (Effluent) | place: Italy: Verbania | collected 2015-12
CTGCGAGGCGGGAAGTCAATCTATTTGTTGGCCTATGGCGATAATCTTGCCAGGGTCAAAGAGGAATTTGCGGAGGTGAAATGAACACGTGTCAAAAATGCGGTGCATCAACAGACAGCGATGGCCTGTGCTCTACCTGCTACGCTGCACGAGCGTACCATCTGCGCAGCATCATTAATCCACAGCGGCGCCACCAGCCAGGGAGACTACTGGCTGTTGCGCTGACGGCGTTTTTATTGTCGATACTGTTTGCTGCGCTGCTCTACGGCAGTCTTCACGCCGCTGATTTATCGATGCAAATTTTGGTTAGCGGCAAGCCAGCCGCACAGGTGGAATACACGCTAGACGGCGATGCAGTCAGCGTGCCAGGTCGTGCGCTGCTACACGGTTTTTCCGATGAGGCGGGTATGATTCACGTCAGTGGCATTGCTACAGGTACATGGACGTTGTACGCTGGGTGCCTGGTGCAATCTGTGGAGATAGGCGAAGTGCAAGCGCAGGTGCTACAACAGGCAGATGCTTCGTGCCGGATGTGGGTGCCGGTTGTTAGCAGATGACAATTTTTGACCGCACCTATCTCACTACCAAAACTGAGATAGCCAAGATCCTAGACACCGCACGCAGGCGCAACACGCTAGGCCAAATGTACTGGTTTGTTGAGGTCAAATTACCAGGTAGCCGCACGCGCAGCGGTAAGCCGGTGCTCCAAGCCGCTGGCTGGCCGCAGAGTCACATACCCGTTATCCCGGTAGGCTGCGACCCCGAAATTAGCCGTCATTATGCCGAGATGCTCAAAGCGTTTTTCGAGGATGGCAACCGAGGACTAGGCATCGAGCACGCTCTAGCACTGACCAACACGGAGCGACTAGACGGGCTAGCATGGTACGAATATGGGCATGAGTGGGATTGTATTTGTGGCGAGTGCGGCGCCGTGTTTCGGTCAACAGTGGCGAATGACGTTTGCTGTGGGTGTGGGTAGAGCCGGGATTGTCCCGGCTTTTTTATTGCGACAACACGATGACTATCCCCAAAACGCTGCCAGATTTCTGGCAGTAAGATTGTTGGGAATCTGGCAGTGTGGTTGTGCGTATTCTGGCAGCGGGTGATTGACAAGCGGACAGTAATCTGCTATCATAAAGCGGCAAAATTAACCGATGATAGCAGATTAAGAGGAGCGATGAACAATTTTATCGATTTGGAAGCTGGTAAAACCATCGGATTCAGGCCGACATCATACGATGTCGGTGTATTGAAATCCATCCATGATGCGCACCCGGAAATGCCGGACGCCAGCAGCTTGATCCGCAAGGCTTTGCGCGAATATCAGATAGCGCGCGAAGATGGCGGCGGCATGAAAACGAAGGTGGGCAGTAGTGCTAAGTTGATTGCGGAACTACTCAATTTGGTAAAGGACTTGATCGGTAGTGTTAATTATATCAAGGTAAAACTTGATGGTTGCGAGAGCTTAGAAGATAAATAAAGAGCCTGTTATCGGTTGTGGCCGGTGACAGGCAGTACCAAAACCCAACATACCTGGGCAATGGCGGCTGTAGTATAACCTCCGTTGTCCTCCGATCCAAACACAGGAGACAACAACATGAACATCACCACAGTTTTATTCCTATTTTCTGGCTACCTGGCTTCATTCGTTCCCCCGCTGGCGTGGCTGTGCATTGCCGCAGCCGTGGCCGGTGCGTTGCTTTATCTAGTCCTGTTTCCGCAGCCACAACCGGTGCTCAAGGTGGCGCGCTCGCGCCGAACCTACACCAACGCAACGCAATCATATCATGGCCGCCGCTGGCCAGTAGCCGTGGGGTGTGCGGCATGAGGGGAAAAATTACTTCAGAGCGTGGAACAAATCTACGCACAATCACCTGTAATGTTTGCGGAAAATCAGAGCAGGTTGTTCGTCGGTCACTAACGGCTGCTACTAAGATTTTTCACAACGGCGGGTGGTCAAAGCGTGGTAAGCCCCAGATGTGGGTATGTAAAAACTGTCAACCTGAAAAACATCGCCACAATCGAGGATTGCAATGAGTGACATTATTATAGCCAGTTTGATTGCGGTTGCCGTCGCAGAAGTGGCCGTGCTGATGGCGTTAATCGAGGCGCAACGAAAGCGGCTGCGTAGGGGGAGAGAATGAACGAACAACCAAATTATGTACTATGGATTGACAAGCACTTCGGCGCAATCATGGTGATATTGCAACGGGTGGCGGAGCACATGGGAAACACAGCGCTAGAGATTGTGTCACGTAGTATTCCGCTGATTGTGCCTGTGCCTAATGCGCTAGGTGTCTACAATGCCGCGCTTACATCATTGCATTGGAGCAATGGCGCGGCACTTGCATTGTCGCTTGCTGTTGAGTGCATATTTTTTATCATGTTCGAGATCACGCTCAAACAATGGGACGGCTACCAGGAGGATGAACAGTACAAGTATCCACTGATTGCAATGTGTTCCGTCTCGCTTGTATGCGTGATTGTGGTTATGGTGATTGTGTACAAGATCGAAGAAATGGCGGGTGGCGCAACGGTGCTTGCAACATTGCCAGTATTGAGCGCTTGCACGTCGGTAGGCATTGGCCTGCTACGTTGGCACAATGCACGCAGTATGCGCACGCAAGTACGCAAGCAGCCACGCAAGCAAGTGAGTGCGATGCTTGCTGAGTCAATGCAAGTAATTGAACCACAACCGGCGAAAGTAGTTGAGGTTGCGCATGATGATACTACGCAAGCAATCATCGCTGCTATCGGTGCAGGCAATGCGACACCCTATGCTATCAGCAAGTTTACCGGCATCGCACAAACCACACTTAAGCGCAAGCAAAAGGATGGCTCCTATATCGGTCGCTTGCCGCAATTAGTTGCGTCTGGCGTACTTGCCAATGGCGGAACAGATTATCGGATCAACGAGTAGCTATGATCTACATGCTCCTATTCGCCATGCTGTTGTGTACGTTCGCAATCGAGGACTAGCCATGAATCTCGCTATCATTTTTCTTTGTGCCATGTGTGGTGTCATTTGTTCGGGCATGACGCTAGCCTATGCTGCGTCGAATGATAGGCGGTCGAGGCGATTAACGATGGTCTGGTTAGGGCGGACGCTGGCGTTTGCAACGGTCGGTTTGTTACTGGTTTATGTTGGGGTGCAATAATTGTGGGATTCAAAAACGCCATTTTAACCGCTGGCATCGGCGTGCTTGGCACAATCGCCGCTGGCGGATTGAGGCCATTAAACATCGCCATCGACAATCTGACGGCGGCGCAGCCGGTGGGCGTAGTAGCGTATGCGCCGCCTGTTGAATCATCCGCTTGGGCCACGGCCATGTGGTGGTCAGCGCCATCGGCGCTTTTTTTAACTATTGTGTGTGCTGCCGCCTATGTGTTTGCAAAAGTTTATGTGATGATGAAATACCCCGCCAAACTGAGTGTAGCAGCCGCCAAGCGCGCCGAGGGCGTGTATGCGGAAGAAAAAGAGTACAAGGCAGAGCAGAGAAAACATAAATCATTGCAGGTTGGAAATTTATTGCGTGCAGCCGAGGAACGGGAAGCAAAAGAGATGGCGCGATACACGACCGAACAACCAGCCGTAGAGCAAATGCCAGCCGCCATTACACTACAGCAGGCCATCAATCAATCGACAGAGCGTGCGTGGATTATCGGGCAAGCTGCCGATATTCAGCCGACACCTGAAGCCAGTAAACTCGCCGGCCAAATGTTGATGTTTGACTACCGAACCACGCACGCCGCAATCATTGGTGGCACCGGTAGCGGTAAAACCGAAAGCACGGCAATGCTTATGGTAGCCTATGCGCGCAAGTATAACTTGCACCCCATCGTGTTGGATGGCAAAGAGGGCATAGACTGGCGTGCGTTTAATGGCGTGGCCGAGTGGCACGCTATGAGTGTTGGTACTGTCGTCAATCAATTCGATCAACTGATGACAATCTTTGATAGGCGCTGGGGGTGGTTGCAGAAAAATAACCTATCGACAATTTACAAGGCAACTGGCAAGCGCCCGCCTACTCTATTTGTCATTATAGAGGAATTTGGGTCTGTGTGGATGACGTTGGACAAGGCCGCTAGAGCAGATTTAGCGCAAAAGGTTGACCGATTGTTTCGATTAGGCCGCGCTACTGGTATTGTATTGTGCCTGATTGACCAGGCGCCTGAAAAATGGACAGCCCAAATGCGTGGCAACGCCAAATTCGTGACATGCTACAAGCTCAAGGGGATGGTGGCCAACGCATTCAACGAGTATCATGTTGATCGCTTGCCTCATGTAGGGGTGTTCAGCCAAGATAATGTGTTTTATAATGCTTGGCACACAGCAGAGTTGATTGATATCCGCCGTGAGTATCCGCCGTTGCAGTGGCGATGTTTGAAAACGCCAGTAGAAACGATAAACGACACAGAAGCACCTGTAAACGATGGCGAAAACGACCGTTTACAGGTGGTAGAAACGCCAGTAAACGCTATAAACGCCGGTGGGGTTTCTGTTGATTTTTTACCAATACCCCCCTCCCTCGAGCGTTCGTTTATGCGTTTACGGTGTTGGGAGAGTTTTTGTAAAGGCTATCTGTCTATCTATCCAGAAACCACGCAAGCGCAGCTACGCAAGGCAATGTCGAATCTTGACGGTAGAGACCCTGATACATTCAAAACTGAAGCGTTTAAGTGGTTTCACATGTATTCACTACAGGGGGACAAATCTAAAATTGCAGGGAAATTTGGGTTTTCCGACAGTATACCAAAAGGCATGAAATTAGTAGCATAGGAGAATAACGTAATGGCAAACCCTACCGGCGCAATGGCATTGTAGTGAGAGTATCAGGCGCAAACGTGCTTGTCGCTGTGGACAAGCGCAGGCCGCAGCGTGTGGTAGTGGAGAAATAAATAGCGGGATAGCTCATCACTATCCCGCTATTTATGCTATTATTTACGCGCCTGAATGTACAGGCAATCTGCGCAAACCATGTCGCCGTCCGCATCCTCCTCTAACCTATTATCGCAACGAGGGCAATAGTCTGCGTCCCATGCAGACAGGGGGATCACCCTTGCAGGGAAAACGCCCTGATTTAATTTATTACGTTTGATGGCATTGTTTGCATTCAGCTCTGTTTTGTAAATTTTGATACGAGAGATTTCTTTCCCCCATCGATTGCAATTCCACCCACCAGACTTCCCCTTTGGAGCGTACCACCCATTGAGGGATACATTTTCGCCAATTACGACGATAAATTGATTGCTCATTTTCCACTCTCCTTTATCGCTGCTTAGTCACCCCGCAGCATTGATTGATTACGCAAACAACATGTCTGCATCATTTGGATTCAAGCCCCACGCTGCCATCTGCGCTCGGTTCGCTTCGTTACGTTGTGCCGCCTGTCGGTCGGCTTCCCGTTTCGCAGCGTTGCGATTGAACTTCGTCGCTGTGGTGATTCCGAACTCGTTGCCCTTGCGCCCGTCTCGGTTTGCTTTGCGTTCTGTGCGCACTGTGGTATAATTGCTCATGAAAGTTCTCCTTTTGAATGGCCGGTTGAGTGTTTAGAGCACTCAGCCGGTTTTTTATTTCCTAACTACTTCGTAACATTAGTATATCACCTTTATTCATTCTTGTATATAGTTTTTGCTTACAGTATTCATTACAATATCCGATGGTTTATTCGGTGTTTAATCGAATACTGTAATCTAAATTGTCAGCAAAAACTATATACAAGACGAAAATAGTGTGTTATACTACCTGTAGGAAATACGAAGAAAGTTAATTCACAGGAGAAATAAAAATGACAAGCTATCGAAATTACAACAATGATTGCAGCAAGGTTTTTGATTTTGTGCAACGCGAATATGTCGCGAACACAATGATGGCGGATTCATCGGATGCAATGTTCGATATGGCAGTAGAACAATACTGCAATGGCGACACGCTGACCCCGGTATGGGTGCGCGGTTATGATGGTGACGAGTGGTTCAATGACTGGCCCGGTGTGGGTGCAAGCCGGACGCAATCCTCAATGAAGGCATTCCGAACTGCGGATGGTCGGATTTTTCGGCCCAGCGCACTGGGCGACCGCTACACCAAAACGAAATTGCGGAATAATTTCCTAGTAGAAGTCCCCAATATCCCATCACAGAATGTGATGGAAGTGAAGCGGAAATGACAGGCCAACAAAAAGCGGCTAACCTACTGGGGGTTAGCCGCTCCACACTTCTACATAAAATTCAGCCCGTTATGATTGCCCTGCATGAGGCTTTCAAGGCGGGCAATGCCACTTCTGACATGCACTATGAGGACGCCGCCATTGAGAGATGGCGTGATTTTCTAGCCACGCTTGACCATCGCGGCGGGCGCAGAAAGAGAGTCGATTACAAAGCGATGTATATGGAATGGCGCAACGCAAGCGGAATTATGGTGACGCCATCTTGACACCCACGCCTAGCGCTGCTACAATCTAATCAGTTGTCGCCAGCGTCAACGCAGTCACGAAAGGAGCGCTCCAAATGGTTTACGCACCGTTGTTCGCCCGTCGTCGGTTTCGTTCGTTGGATTTTAGGCCAAAGGTTTGGCATAGGCGTAGGTAAGCTGAAGGTATTCTGTGTGAGCCAGGTCGTTATGACCTGGCTTTCGTGTTTTAGGCGGCGGCTATCGTGGTTATCGTTCCTGAACTGCCCTTAAATTTAAGGCTACCGCTTTCCACGTAAAGCACACCACCACCGCTGGGCGTGCCACTGGGAGCCGTGCCGTTGGCAATGAAAATCACAAGCACGCCGCTGGCGAACGACGTTCCGCCCAGGCCTAAATTACCGGATGTGTCAATGGATAATTTGACGACGCCTGGATTAAAAATGCGAAACAATCCAGCATTATTGTCGATCTGCCATTGCGTGTAGGTGTTATCCTCTAAAATGATACGAGGGGAGCCACTGGTGACCCCCATACGTACATTGTCCGCACCCCTGGCCGTTTCGCTGACTCCTGTATTGATTTGCACGCCGTCTGGCGACGTTGTGCCGATTCCCAGCCTATCGTTTGCCTGATCGTAAGCACTAGCCGTGCCTAGCAGAATTTTCCCCTTCGTGGCGTGCGCTGTGCTACTCAGGGTTAGGTTGCCACTGGCCGCCGTGTCTCCGTTGAGCGTTTGCCCACCCGATCTACCAGCCAGTAGCGCATAGACCTCTTTCAGATTGCCGTCTACCACAGCGCCCAGAAGATTACGCAGAAAATCCACTGACAGGATTGACACCATCTCCTGATTGCGTTTTTGTGTTGCCATTACCCACCTATCCCGGCCAGCCCAAGTTTAGCCAGCTTTTGATCTAATCGTCTCACCTTGCTACCCCGCAGATTAACCTTATTTGGTATGGCATAGTTGACCGATTCCACAAACATTACCCGTGGGTCATCTTCAATCAGCACAGAGTCGGCCACACGGCCTATCAATAAATCTCTCGCCATAATCCAGCGCCCCGGCAACACTTGCCACGGCATGATAATTTGTCCCGTGTCAGTCAGGATGCGCTGCCCAGGGTCGGCTAGATGTTGGAAATAATCGGCACTTGTGGGGATTGCGCCATAGTGACAAATACGATTTTCGTACACACCAAAAATGTATTTAGCATCTGAACCGTCGCCAAGTGAGGTCAATTCTTTGATAATGGCCCAGGCGGTTTTGTCATCATTCTCGTATTGAGGAACGGCAACCACATTTGATGCAATATCGCCAGTGGCATGACTAATAAAATTGTTTGGTTCAGCGGCGAGTACGGCATTAATTTTTGCGCTCAAATCCATTGTGCCACTACTGACAGTCTGATTGTATTTGTAGGTGTCCAGAAAATGCACATAGCCTAGACAGTCTAGTGTCATGCTCGGAGCACTGCCGCTACCGGCAAAAGTGCGCTCCTGATCAACTTCGGGGTCTCTGTAGATGCGCAAATACTCGTCAACCAGCGCCGATGCTGTGATTGATGTTGCACCACCAGAGGATAGAACATGCGTCAGGATGCCATATTTTGCTTGTGATGCGGCATCCTGTGAATAGCCAGTTTCAGCCCGAACTCCGGTGGTCGGTGTGCCTGATGTTGTATCGAATGTAGAATAGATTAATTTTACTTTGTTAGCGATGCCGATCAACGGCCCAAGTTTAATTGACAGTCCACCTAATGACAGAGAAATTTCGTTAACAAAACCTTCCCAGATCGTCTCACCATCCGGTGACGTGGTGACAATGCGTCTGCCTAATCCATTTTCGTACCAATCTTCCAAAGCAATCTGCTTGTCGGTCATCTGAATCTTTGCCGACCAGTAGCCGCCCATCGCCGCTGTTTCGTGCTCATAGCCATTAATCCGGCTGGTCAAATCGCCCACATAGCCATTGCCGGTTGCCAGCGGTTCGTAAGCCGAAATCGATACTCTGCCAGAAGCACTGTAACTTTTAATTAGCACCGGCGTGCTGGCCGCACCAGGGAAAGTTACAGTTTTCGATTCCGATACGGTAATGGTTTCGCTGACGCTAATGCGTGGCGTGGCTACCGATACCGATACCGTCTCAGTAATAGTAATGGTGTCTGATGCACTAGGCCCACCACGCGAAACAGACACCGATTCCGATACAGTAATGGTATCGGATACGTTGACCGCTGGTGAGGAAACAGTAACGCTGACCGTCTCGGTTACCGTGATTGTTTCGCTTTTGCTGGCGTCGGTCGGATTAATGACTGCCAAGCTGACTGATTCCGATACAGTAATTGCATCAGACACACTGACATTTTGCACCAGTGTAGCAGACACACTCTCGGCAATCGTTACCGTTTCACTTTTGCTAATCAGACTGACCAGGGTGGCCGCAATGCTTTCAGTAATCGTTACTGTGTCCGTACCCACCGGCCCAGTTGCCGAAGGAGCAATGGCAAAACTTGCCGTCCACCATTGTTCGCTGATATTCAAGGTCGCCGTTGTGCTGGCTTCTGTTGTGGCCGTGGTAACAGTTTTGTACCAAACGCCGACTGCCGCCGCCGATGTGCCACTGACCTCCGCAAGCTGCGTCCAACCCGAACCAGACATTGCGCCAAATGGTGTAGTGAGTCCCGCTGACACATCCGTGATGCAAACACGGATGGCTAGACAATTATCTACTGTGGTTGTGATGGCCGGGAAGGTTGCCGTTCCACTGCTGCCGCTTGAAGATGCCGGGCTAGCGTTGATGCCGCTGCCACCTGTCACGCTGAACGCTTGCCACGCTTGGCGCTCCGTGGTGCCCATCGTGACCGTGTAATCGGACTCAGCGCCGCCACTTGTTTTGTATGCTACGCTAGCCGTTGCTGCGCTTTGAAATGCCTCATCGATGTACAGTTCGGTAAAGCTGCCATCGTAAGTAAATGTCTGTGCGTTTAGGTCAGACCCCATACAAATAAAAACCAGGTCGTTAGCCGGTGACGTGCTTGGATGCACTACCGTTACACTGGTTGTATTTGATGAGTTAAAGCCGGTTATATTGCCGGTTTGAATCGATGGGGCCATAGGTTAGGAACTACGCAAGCCTAAATAGCGCTGTTGGCGGCTAATCTGAATTTGTGCGATATTTACATCATAACCGACGATGTTATCGCCCTGAACAAACCAGATATTTGTACTGGTGTTGGCTGGCAAGGATGCTGAATTCCTGTATACAGCCGACAAAACCTTATCAATTCTTGTCCCGGCTAATGTTTTTTGCAGTGCTCTTAACTCGTATTTGGGGTAGGTGATGCTATCAATATCCACAGTGGCAGATGCAACGTCAGTGTAAGCTACGCTTGTGAATGTACCGCTCCATTCGTCAACCGGCAGTAAAATCAAATCATAAAAATCAAGCGTGTAGGTATTGACCGTCACCGCCTCAATTGATATGGCGAAGCTGCCAAAGTTTTCGCTTTGGCGAACTAAATTTGTTGGGGGGATCTGGATGTAGCCCAGATCGATCAATGTCTGTGGATTTGTAATGGTTTTTGTTTGTCCAGTGAAAGCTAACGTACTGGTCGCAATGACCACTGGGTTGGTTAGAGGCGCATACAATTTATATCTAATTTGCGTTGTCCCGCCAACGTTCCCAATATTCACCCTGACAAACAATCGAAAGCGGCCATAAAATTGATTAGCAATTGCTGACGTGAATTGCACGTTGAAGCGCTCTTCAAATGTTGTGCTGCTTATGCTTGTGTACCTAATCAAAAATCCTGTTGGAGAGATAGAATAGGTGTAATAAGCTGTATCAGTACTGGTTGTTACCGATACCCCGCTTGGATTATCAGCCGTCTTCACATTGATATACGCCGTGAAACTTGACCCCCGATCATTGTCTCTTATACCAAACAGAATGGAGCCGGGATTCTCTGCTGCAATGCGCGTGATCAACGTCTTGATTCTGGCTAATGCATTGATTGATCCTGTTATCTGAGTTGACGCCACATTCACATACGGAATTACCGCCGAATACACATGACGATTCTGCTGCCTAGCCGAAGTCACCGTGCCGGTTTTTGCCGAAACTCTAGCCCGTATCCAATATTTTGAAGCCACACCGTTGACCGTTTCGGTAGCCCAGGTGTAATCAGGATAGAGCAAGACAAAAATGATACCTGTGCTATTTAGCTGCGGCGTGCCTTGCGGTGATGAGCCGATGGTCGGCCAACCCGCCGCGCCATCGGAGAATTCCCACGTTAATGTATAGGATGTCGTGGAAGACATTGCCGTCGAAAGGTCGAGGATTAAACCCCTGAACGGATAGGACGATCCAAAATAACAGATACTCCCCACGGCGATTGTACCTGAAAACAAATTATATGGCGTGGCACCGGACAACAGATTTGACCCAAAACTACCCGTAAACGAATAGATGTGCGACAGACCATCATTGCGCGCACTTGCCACATAGACGCCAGTGGTTGACGCCGTGCTATGCTTTGTGTGCGAGATGGCAACCGCCGTCCCCGTCCCCGGCGCATTTTCTGTCCATGCACCATGCTCAATACCCAACACGATACCATCCGCCACATAGGGCGGTGATGCCGTGTTGAATGGCTGCGCATAGGGGTCTTGATATTCGGGGAAAGTAATATTGTAGATGATGGCATAGCGCGGGTTAGACTCACCTTGTGCTTGCGCTTTGATATACACCGGCTCATCAGCCCATTCGGATTGCCAGTAATTTGCCGCCTTTTCAATCAGCCCGTCAAGCCGCTCTTGCTCCTGAATAATTTCATTGTGACTACGGTAGCTAAATTTAATCGTCAGCGCGTCATTGACGTTTCCCTTCACGCTGTAGGCTAAATGTCTGCCAGTCGCCAGCGGCGAATCTTGCCAGTAGCCGCCGTCTTTCATCTGTGCGCGACCGGGCGTGTAGCTGTCAATACCGATGCCCCACCCGTTTTTGTTGAGCGCCATTAGGTCAACCGTGGTTGTGCCGTCCGTGATTACAAATAGTGATAGCATTAGGCCATCATCCCCTCTACCACCTGGCGCACTCTGTGCTCAAACATTACATCGTCCATACCGTTGCTGATTGACACGCCACCCATGTTGACATTCATCGTTCGCTGCCCACCGGCATAGGCGTAAGGCAACGGTCGCAATGCCTGGTTAATTGCCATGATCGGTTTGTCGGCCATCGATTCCATGCCCCGACTAAAGCCCTGCATTACCCGCTGCCCGATGTCGATAAACACTTTCGATGGCGATGCGATACCTAACCCGTTTTTGACCTTGTCGACCATGCCGTTAACCATGCGAGTGGCAAAGGCTAACAGGTCATCTAGTGAGGCATCAAGGCCAAAATGGGTATCAGCCAGCACGGTTTGAGCACCAGCCGCAGAAAAAGTGTCATTGACCTGCTTGATCAGATCGGTTTGAAATTTGAGATAATCCAGTTGACTTTGCTTGTCATTCAGCGTTTGCACCTTCTCTGCACCAGCCACATATTTCGCCATTAGGTCAGCGCGCTGGCTGTCCAGTAACACAGCTTCCCGCAAGGTCTTCAGCATCGGGTCAAGCACCTGCGTCTTGTACAATTGCGCTACTGAGTTAGTAGGCGATAAATTTAGCAGGTTGGCAGGGATGCCCTGGATTAACTTTAGCTCGTTTTGCGTGCGCCGTAGCTGCTCTTGCGCAATGCGCAAGGTCAGATTATTGATGTCAGATTGTGGCGTATTTGCGCCCCAGGTGGACTCACCAGATAACTGCAAGCCCAGGTCTCTGGCTTTTTGCAGCAATGCAATTTGACTGTCCAGTGATGCCTGTTGCGCTTTGTACTGGTTGAGTTGTGCCTGAATGTTATTTGATTGCAGCGTGGATAGTTGCGATTGCAATTGATTCAACTGCGCATTCTGAACATGAGCATAGACTTCAACCAGCGCCCGAAGCGTGCTGTCATTCGCAATATTACCAAAGGCGTCAGCGGGAATGTCGGCCGACAAGTCTCTTGCTTGTTTCAGCAGGTCAACCTGCTTTTTCATTTGGTCGAGGCGGGTGGCTTCATCGGAGATATTGAAAAATCCCTCAATATTGCTTGTGGCTCCGATTTGTGCAGCCAAAGTGCCGCGTTGATTGACCAAATCTCTAAAGCGGTTTTGTTCATCAAAAGTCAAGCCCTGTCGGTCACTAATTTGCGTGTAGGTGGCAATCTGTTTGTCTACGTCTGCGATTTGTGCCAACAATCTATCGATGCGGATTTTACCGAAATCGGTAGCGACATTTTTCAGCGTGTCAGCGATAACTTGCGCTTGGTTGGTCAGCGCATCTGTGAACGGTTGCAATACAAATTTACTGATTAACGAATTGCGCCGGTTGATGACTTCATTGTTCAACTTTTGCTGCGCAAGTTTTGTCACCTCAAAAATGGAATCGGCCAGCTTGCCAGGGTCGGCACCGATACCCATCCATGTATCACCCAACACGCCACGCGGGTCTAGGCCAGCTTTTTCGATTTGGTCAAGCAGGTCAAGCTGGACAGTAAGCGAGTCATTGATACTTTGCACCGCCGCAGACATGCCGGAATGATTCGCGCTAGGCGACATGTCAGCTAGTTTTTTGAATACACTAAGCAGCCCGCTGGCTACGTCTTTTGTTTTGGCGAGTCCTGTGGGTAAATCCCAGTAACCACTACCACCGATGTTACCTTTTGGCATGGCGAATAAAAACAAATCCTTAAACTCGCCTTGACGAATCGCCCATTCATCTTTGAGCCCAGCCACGAAACCTTGAATGACGTAGCGGCCTATTGCCATAAATACTTTCGATGGCGATTCAATACCAAGCGCCTTTTTTACCCAACTCGGCAGAGCGTTTGCGATGTCAAGCATTTTCTGCTTCAGCGCATCTTTAGCCGCTTCTAGGCCAGCGGTAATGCCGTCGATGATGTCTGTGCCAAGCTGTTTGAATGAGGCAACGGAATCAGTCCAAACTTTTTTGGCGGCTGTAATGATTTCGTCAAATTTCGCAACTACCGGGCTTTTCCCTTCAACGAGTGCGCCGATACCGGCCACAACACCATCAAGGATGCTTTTGCCTACAGTGGTAAATACTGTAGATGCCGCATTCCCTGCGATACCAAGTAGGCTTAAAATTCCATCGATTGCCGTTTTAAATATAGCCGCTGTAAATACTATGACATATCGCAATCCATTCCATAGCGCCAATGCTAAATTCATGCCAACCTGTGTCCAGTTTACGGTTGTTACCAGAGCGTAGGCCCAGCCAAGCGCCATGTTACCAAAGGCTTTTAATATGTCAGCGCCTATGCTGATAATGCCAGCGATAATTGCAGCGCCTAGTTTCCCTAACTCCGGCGCAATCTTGACAATCACGTCAGCTATCCAACTCAAGAAAGCCGAGGCCCACAGTAGCAAATAGGATGCAATTGTTAGCGTTTGTCCTAATATCCATCCGAGGATATATCCTATGTACAAGCCGAGTTTTGGAACAATGTCGGCTGATGCCTTGACAATCCATGATACTAAAGCCTCAGCCCACTTGATCATCGCAATCAGCAAGTCCGGTAAATTCTCTGCGATATACGACAAGATACTGATCGCCCATATCGTGATTTTTGATTTGGCCTCAGTTGTAGCATCAACAATCCATTGCCATGTTGCTTCCGCCCATTTAACGAAGCTTGCCTTCCAGGTAGGTAACTGGCCTGCTATGTAGTTGGATAATCTGGTGTACCACTCGCCAAGCTTTGCCCCGATCAACCCGGTAGCATCGACAATCCATTGCCAGGTAGCTGTAGCCCAGTATGCCAATTCCGCTTGCCATGTGGGTAGCTGACCAGAGACGTATGTGGATAACTCGGTGTACCATGCACCCAATTGTGCGACAACTAACGCCGTGGCATCAACTATCCATTGCCATACCGCATTGCCCCACAATGCCATAGCAGCCAACCAGGTCGGGTAATTTGTGACAATGTAGGTCGCTAGTGCGGTATACCACTCTGTCAATTTTTGCGTAACAATCGGGATAGCATCTGTAATCCACTGTGAAGCGGCTACACTCCACTCTGTGAGCTTGGCCGTCCAGACGGGCAGATAGGTTGTGACCAAAGATGATAAATCGGTAAATAGTGTAGTGGCTGAAGTTTTAGCGCCTTCCCAAATGGCCGCAACGTTGGTAAATTCCGTTTGATTGCCTAGCGCAAAATTTTTAATCTCAGTTAATGCGCCGCCAAAATGCTCGGCAACCGAGGATGTAAATGGAGCAAGAGCGCCAGTGATATAGGTGATGGCTGCAATTGTGCCGGTTTGGATGCCCAGGAAATTGGATTCCCACGCATTGCGCAATGCGGCAACGGCCAACAATACAGCGCCCACCGTGGCTATCACCGGCAGTAGTGCTGCAATAAAGCCATAAATTGCAGGGATAACCACGGAAGCAATGGCTAGGCCAACCGTAATGAGTACGTCTTTCCACGATACAAATGAGGCAATAGCGCTGATAATTGGAGACAATATTGCTGTTGCCGCCATGACAAACGACTGTGTTTTTTCAACGATGTTTTGAATAATCGTCGCCACATATATGCCGGTTTCGCCGAACCCAGACATGGCTATGAAAAAAGCGCTCATTGGTGATACACCAGCAGTCAGCGCATTTCTAAATGCATCAACAGCGGTAGCGACCTGACCAAAGAAATCGATCAGTTGATGCCCGTACTGCGAAACCCACTCGCTGGCCCATTGTGTCAACTCTCTAAGCACGGGTAAAAACTTCTTACCAATGGCCGATTGAACAGCATCAATTTGACCCTGTAGAATCTCGAAAGCGCCTTTGAGATTTGTTACACGGATGATAGCCTGTTGGTTTGCATCTACGCTATCAATGGAATTTTTCAGTTTGTCGAATTCTTCGGCACCGGTGCTTGCCAGCGCAAACGCTGTACGCATGGCATCAGTGCCAAAAATGATAGAGGCGGACTGATTTTTTTGTTCTTCGGTTAATCCACTAAAAGCCTTCTGAAGCAATCCAGAAACCTCGGTCATGGACTTCATAGAGCCATCGGCGTTATAGAAGTTAAGCCCTAGCCTCTTCATTTCCGTGGCTGCTTTGTCTGTTTGTGGCGTCAAACGTTGTAGGAATGTTTTGAAACTCGTACCGGCATCACTGCCACTGGAAAACAATGGCGATGTAGCAGCGATGGTAGCGTTAAAATCCTCAAAACTTACACCAACAGAAGCGGCCACGCCGCCGCCAGCGGCCAGCGCCATACTGTAATCACTAATAGTAAAAGTGGATTTACCTACTACACCAGCAATATTACTTACGGCATCCTCTAAATCTCCAGTTTTAATACCAAAGATAGACATTGAATGCGCGGCGATATTGGCGGCCATCGTTAGGTCTGCGCCGGTAGCATTGGCGAGTAAAACCGTGGAATGGGCAGCACCATCAAGGACGGCTTGCGCAGGGACGCCCGCCGAAACAAGCTGATTGATGGCGTCAGCCGCTTCGGTTGCCGTCACCTTTAGATTTGGGTCTAAACCCAAATCGGTAATCTCTGAATCAAATGCTGCTGCCGCCTTCTCTGCACCACCAAATGCCTTGACGGTATCGCCATCCAAAATCGATACAATGCCGCTGATCTTTTCCTCCAAATCAGCGGCATTTAAAATTCCTTTGCCGACCCAAGCACCGATAGCGGCAATCACGGCAGCCGAAGCTGTGGCAACTACAGCAGACGCCCTGAGCGCCGCCCCGCCAAAGTCTTGAAAGTGACCAACAGCGGCACCGGCAAAACTAGCCGTCTTGCCGTTCATGTCATCGATAGCGCTTTGATACTGCCCAGCGCCACGAAGAAAAGCATCTATATCAAGTGTGGCTTGTAGTCCTATCTGCTTTGCCATTTACCGACCTCTACCTTTACTGCGCTCAGATTCCATTTTGTCCTCATGCACCTGGTCATCGTATGCGGCCATTGTTGCGGATACATCCTCATAGCCTAGCATCTGCGCTTTGCTGGCGTCACTCTCGTTATCCCACTGGTCAGGCGTCAAGCCCCACGCCTTCGCCGTCTTCAACTCCATGAATCTGCTCGCTGTCCACCACTTCCCCTTCTGCCGAATCAACAGTGAGTCTACCGGTTTCCCGTCGCTGCCGCCGTACCGTACCGCGAAAGGAGTCTTTCGCCGTCTCCACCATGTCGGCCTTGATGCCCGTTTTCGACATGATACGGGTCAGCAATTCGTTGATGTCGTCTACGTTCAGCACACGGGTTTTGAGATAATGCACCCGTAAGTCTTCGGGGTCGTCAGGGATAATGACACCAAACTTGCGCTGTATCTTTGTCCACGGCGCATCAAGGTCAACGGTGAATTGTGTATGGGTGCCAGCCGCCAAGATGTAATCGTTCATCTCTTGATTAATCTTGCCCTCGGCTTCAGCTTTGTTGGCAAGATAGCGTTTCCACAGCGCTTTGTCGGCGTCATCAGTTGCGGTGGTTTCATCATGCTCTCGCAGTTCTTTCCCGCCGCCGATGGTCTCCACTTCGTAGGTGGGAATAGCCGGGATGGGGTACTTCTTGCGTAGCGCTTCAGTGACCATTGCCATTTCAAATGGTCGAATAGCTAAAAGCTCAATCGCCGTGCCATTTTCGGCGGTAAAAATGTCCGCCTGGTCAATCGTTTTACTCATTGCGTCCTCAGTTCATATTTAGCGAAACGGCTTCGTGCTGAACTGAGGACGCAGCCCAATCACACGAAGCCGTTTTGCCACAAAGTAAATTAGATGTTGGTCGCCTTGATGACAACGCCAGTCGTTCCACTGACATTGCCGCAAGCCCATACCAAGTTATTGTTACAAACACTGATGTCATTAAGTCCGGCGTTGGTCGGTGTGGTGTATTTCTCCCAGGTATAGCCGCCATCAATGGTGCGAAAAATGCTACCCACCGGTGAAGCGGTATCGTGGATCATCCAACCGATTAGGCTGTTAACAAACTTAATGGCGTGCGTACTACCGGCTGTATCGTCGGTGTAACGGCGTCTTGTCCAGGTGGTGCCGCCATCCAACGTGTAATACAATCGACCGTTGGCCGTGCCAACCCAAGCGCGCTGCGCATCCAAAGCGAAAATGCTATTGATGGTAGAGCCTGCGCCGCTGGCCGTTACCGTCGCCCAGGTTGTGCCGCCGTCCAAACTGCGTAGAATGGTATCAGATGCACCGGCCGCCCACACCACACGGTTTGATGCCGCATGGACGCAATGCAATGCGTTGGTTGTAGCCACGCCTGCGCTCTGCGTTGACCAAGTAACGCCGCCGTCACTGCTGAAATAGATGTAGCCGCCATTTGTGACCATCCACACGGTATACTGATCCAGAGAGAATAAACCCTCGCTGTTTTGCGTATACTGTGCGTTGGTCGAGCCAACGTTGACTAGATTCCAGGTGGTGCCGGTGTCGTCACTGTAGGCGACTTCAGCCGGATTACCAGCGTCAGTTGTGCCACGGGAAACAATGACACGGGTGACGGTCGAAGAAATCGGGAAGCAGGTAATCCCCCGGATGTCTTCAGTTACGGCGAATGGGTCGGTAGCGGTAGCCGTCCATGTGGAACCGGCGTCACTGGTATACAGCACGTCGGTCGTGGTAGAAGGCGAGCCGGTCGGCGCATTGCCGGTAGCATAGCCAGTAGTGCAGATAGCTTGCGCCGCACCGCTGTCAGTGGCACAACGCACGCTATTACAAAACTGAATATTGTTTAGCGAAATTGTGCTACTGATGGACTGACGAACCGGTGTCACCTGATAAATCTTGTGAACTGGCGGAAAGGCAGAAATGCTGAATTTCTGAGAACCGAGATCGTCAGTCTCTTTCATCACTACATTTTCATAGGATTTGTCACCCACAAGCGCATTGCCTAGAACATAAGTGCGCTTGTAGTTGGTGAATAAATCCGCCTTACCAGCGTCCCGGCTGTGGAAAAACAGCGTCACTGGACAGCTAATCGTTTCCAGATAACTGGCGACCTCGCCGATGTACGTAGTAAGCGCCGTCTTCACTGGGTCAGGCGGGCTAATCGATGCGCCTACCGTGCGCCAGCCGGTGCCATCCGTGGTAAAACATCGATAGAGCGTGTCAATTAAGCCGCCCGATTCGTCGATGCTGTCCACGTCTGTACACCCCAGATAGTAGGGGATAGTGTTTGGCCCGCCTGTTTGAATCCAGGCAGCACCGTCTTTCGTTGAAAAGGCTTCACGAGCCATTTTGAGAACTCCTTTGTAACTTCACATTGCTAAGTAGCTCCTGAAGTATGCTAGCAGTTGCGGCCAGCAATGCCCCATGCACTTCGTTAGGTCTACTCTGCAAATCTTCTATAGTCCAGATACCGGACTGTTTGAGCCTGGCATTAAACATAGATGGCGTGACCACCTGGCTAATGTAGGCTGTCCAGTCCTCACCAAACGGTATCCCGCGCTCTGGATAGTTCACGATTGCGGATTGTCCCGATATATCAACAATCATGTCAGGTGTCACCAATGCCCGTTGGGAAACACCGTCCTCTATCCATTCCACGAGATATATGTCATTGTGCTGTTGCACAAGTTTGGTTATGATCATTAAATTGCGTGTCCTGATTCTTTTCTGAATTCCCGCAAGGCGTCTTCCATCTCACTCTTGAAGCGGGATTGCCATTTGTCGGCAATCACTTTGTCAAAGTTTCTTGCTTTCGTGCCGGGATGGTGGACGATCTTTGCATATGCAATGCTGCCTGACGCGCCGCCACTACCTGATGCAAGTACGCCGGGTGATGTCTTTGCAGCGTAGCCGGTAGCAAAACGCAACATCTTCGCATGTACTGGTCTGATGATATGCGGTGGCGTACCATCGTTGACGTATCCGTAAATTTCGTCATCAGTGCCAACCAAAACGGCTGGCCCCTGGCCTTTTGTACTCACATCGATGGAGAATTCGACTTTATGCTCCCAAGTTTTTGTGGTCTCTAGGAAGTCACGCTTCATGGCGTTTCCGATTTTACGAGCTTTGTTAATGAGCGTGATTCGCAAAGATTTATCCTTGAGTCTTGCCGGTTTTATTGTTTTCCAGGCTAAAGCGGATGCCATTAGACCACGCCACCTTTCCAGTTGTTCGGCATGAGTTTCGCCACCCGTTGCCATGCTTTGACCTCACCTACACGGGTGCCAAATGGGTTTGTAAAAATATCCATGTTGGGCGTGCGAACATAGGCGGCATCCTTCGTGCTTTCGGTCAGGTCGCGGCGTAGCTCTTGCGTGACGTTGCGCACGTTGTTGCAACTGCATACTGAGTATTCCATGCGTGCCACGGCTAGCCACACCACTGCCTGAGCCAGATAATCATCAACAGGATTAAGCGATTGCCCAGACAAGAATCGATTCGACAAATGCCCAGCCTGGTAATAAAGCTTTACCTGGTCAGGGTCACGCGCCACGCTAAACCCTTCGCTAACCCACAATCCTGTATCCTCATCGTAACTACCAGGGAACGGCGCGATAATCCCGGCTTCAGCATCACGAATGGCAAAACAACCTGTCTGTGTGGTCAGCGTGCAAACTGTGCAACCGACCCCGGCGCATTCTGGACAGGCGAACGGCGCTGTATGCGTTGGTTCCCAGTAAAATGTTGCGCTCGTGCTACTGGTATCTGCGTACTCGTGGTACACATCCACGGTCGTGACAAAGTTCGTTGTCGCCTCAATATCCACAGCGCTAAAATCGTTGCTGGTCGGGTAGGCTTCCCACAACGAGGGATTAATGAATAGCCAGCTATCAGCGGTAATGGTCAAGGTGGTGCCACTAATGGTTTTTGATTTTACCGGCCTAATCTCCCATTCAGGAGCGCCGGATTTTCCAGCCGTGTAAAGTTTAATTTCGTCTACATCGTCAAGCACCGTGCTTGTGGTAATTGTCGCTAGTTCTTTCCACCCGTCGCCATCGGCATCGCTATAGGTGACAGTTGTGCTAGTCGCAATGGCCGATACCGCCCGTTGGCCTGGACTGATAACTTTGCCCCAGGTAGCGTCAACCGACTTACCTAGTCCTCTGATGTCCTGCCCGTAAGCCGACAAATCACGCCGATAAAAACGAGGGTAATCATGGACTTCTTGCACTACCCACTCAGGCCCCACCGCATAGCCTAGCACATGGCGTATTTCAGTTTCGGCGTCATAGAGCGCTTGAGCCACTTCCTCACGGCCAACCAACTCGCCTTGAGATTGCCAAGCGTGTTGCGGCCACACATCGGAGCACCCACCCAACAACGGCCAACAGGTATCAGCCCTAGCGCCGTTAAAATGCACCGGGTTGATCGCCAGTAATCTAGCGAATGTATCCAAACTGACAATCGTTGGTACGGATGCTCTTGCCATGATCAGCCTACAGATTCACCAAGCGAAATAGTATCGGCCACCTCGATATTGATTGTGTCACTCATAGAGCGATCAGTCAGCACAAATAAGGTTGACCAAAAAAACGCCGTGCGCAGCGGTCGATATTTGCCGTTCAAATGTGTCACTACATCTACGTCGCCATGAATGTCTAGCGCCGTTTGCAATTGCGGAATCAATTCGCTAATTTTCATACCGGGAATTCCTGACCATTCATATTGATGTGCTTGCAAAAAATGTTGGTATCCACCAGCATCGGCCACTTCATATTTTGGTATTCGCTCCAACCGGCCTTCGCAAAATAGTCACCTTGAATCACTTTTGTACACCAGTCCAAATCACTCGTGCCGCTCATTGTGTTGAAGGTGCCAGTCTGTGGGTCGATCCAAATGTTGTTGGGCGTGTTAAATACTCGCCTGGTTTTAATGCCATTCAGCGAATATTCTTCGCTGTCTTTCCACATCTCTCGAATGATACCCATGTGGATTAACAAACAGCCAGTCGGTACACCGTCGCACCACACTTTGTCGCCTAATTTCCAGTCTGTTACAAAAGATGTTCCACGGCCACGGTAGAGCAGTGGTTCACTTGGCATCGAACGGGTATAGTAAAGCCCGCTAACAATCGGGTGCCGCTTCTCCCTGATGTATTCGTTGATGCGAATGAAGCCATCAGGCGGCAAAATCACATCATGCTCTAGCAGAAATAACCATTCAAAATCATGCTCAATTGCCTCTTTGACAATCAGATTTTGAGCGTCGGCCACCTGGTAGCGTAGTGGCATGTAGCTATTCATAAACTGCAACATGTTGACCATGCTCCAGTTCGTCGGAATGATTTGCCCGTACCTGGCCTGCACCCATTTGATATGCACTAAGCCGGTTGTAGCCGTCCCAATGAGCAGCCGGTTAACGTAGCCAGGATCACCGCTGTCTTGAATGACCGTGCGGTATTCCCTGACTGGTGAAGTGGTCATAATGCCACCTCATCCAAACTGCGCTTAACCAACACAACTTCAATGTTGGCATCAGGAGACCACGTAAGGTGCTTGATGCGCCACGGCTTAGGCTTGTAGATACTCCACAATAGACCCTGCGTGTTAGGATCGGCAGGATTAGCCAAAACAAACGGGTCGAAATATGCCCAGCGCGCCTCATTAATAGCGTTGCAATGCGACGGGTCTTGCAAAAATCCATCGCTGCGACCATGTGGTACGGCTATGGCGAACTCGCCGCCCACTTTGAGCACCCGCCAAGCTTCATCCATGAATGCAATGAACATAGGGCCAGTATTATAGATGCCCACATACTCCATAACTTCTGTGGGGCTAATTAGCCCTTTGTCAATCAAGAGACGAATTAATCCAAGCAATTTCGGGTCGGCCTGAAATGGCGGGATATGCTCAAGCAGGTGGCTAGCGATGGCTGTCAAAACTGATTCGTCTGGCAGCGGCCACGGAAACATCGTCACATCATGCACAATATCCACGCCGGGCAAGTCTCGCACGTCCATACCCACGAAGCCGTGCTGCTTATTGCCGCCGCACCCAATGTCGAGTCGAATACCGCTGTTTTTTTCCAACAATTTGTTAATGTTCATTTTCCTTGCGCGTCCTCACTTGGAAATAAAAAATGATAAAACTTACTGTTTAAGCAAATGTAATACTGTATGTCACGTTGACATTTTGATTTGTCGCTACCGAACTACTGGCATAAGTATTTCCTGCGAAAATAGTAGCAGCACCTTGCGTGCTCGTAGCCGCCAACGCAATATTGCTGATGTTGGCGGTCGCTGTTACGAAGCTGTTAGCACTGCTGAAAGTGGCCGTAAATTGCACGGTTTTGCTTGTGCTTGATGTAGCCGCCGTGATCGCTTGGCGCTTGACCACTTCACCCGATAGCGTTGTATCGCTAGCCGCTGGTGCGCCACCTGTACCGAGTAGCGCATGGGTGATCTGACTACTACCGGCAATAGCACCTAGCAGTTTGCAGAGAAAGTTGTTAAACCCGTCGTTTGTTACCTGGTTTTGTCGCCAGCCGGAATCGCCAACTAGCTCGCCGTTCTCCTCAATATGAAGGCGGAAAAAACCTTTAACTCGAATACCATCCTGATTCATGTTTACCCCTTCAGGCGATCAATAACGATAGCGCCCGCCGATAGCGCAAAAGGCAGAAGCAACCACACCGACAGAACCGGCATGGCATAAAGCGCAACAGACAATACCAGTCCAACCCACACCGACAGGCACCACACACACGTAAAAGCTTCAGCTACAACGTTCGTACCAATGCGCCTCAAATCTTCGTCATAGCGCACGCCTAACCAGTAGCGCATACGTTCTAATAGGTTGAATGGCCCGTATTCATTTACGAGTAGCGATGTAATGCGCCAGGTTGCCAGCGCTAAAATTAGATAAGCCATAATTTTGAATAAAAAAAGGCGCTATCCCATTTCTGAGATAGCGCCTCATAACTACGAACGCGGGTACTATTTAATTGTACTGATTAGAATCGTTCTAGCTAGCGTTTTCCTTCGCTACGAATTGACTACGTGCTATACTGAGGGTCGATGGCCGATAATGAAAATCCAAATTAGTCCAGCCAGTAAAGTCTATCTTCAAGTTTTGCCCGCAGGACAACAGTGCAGGATCAACAAATAAAATTTTTACGCTGCCATCTTTTTCGTCGCTGAATAGGATTTTCATTTCGTCATTCATCTATGCAATCCTAATTGGCTCACCCAACGGCTGTTGCTGTGGTGTCAATTCTGCCACTCTAGCCGATGATGGGTCAGGCACAATCATGTAAATGGTCGGTTGTGCTCGAACATCGGCCAGAAACATTTTGAACGCTGGGCTATTAGAATCCTTATAGCCATATTGCTGACGTGTTACCATACCCACTGTTGGGCGTGTGCCAACTCGATTGCCGGCCACTTTCACCCACACAATGTCAGCGCTTGTCACATTTTGCGCCGGTTGGCCGCTGGCCTGTAAGGGCATGGCTAATGCCGCCGCCTGAACTACTGGATTCTGTTGTTGTGGCCGACCGCCACCGCACCCGCTACACGCCATTGCTGGAATCTCCTCATATTTTCTTCGCATATATTGTAGCAGACTTTCCGCAATTTGTCTACCACTTTCACGCCTGTTTCCAGTATAAAAACGATAATTGACCAACGGCTCTGTGATGCGCTCGAAGCACTTGCCCGCCCGCGCCATTCTAAGCCAGTAATCCCAGTCTTCCCAAGACGCCATTGATTCATCAAAGCCACCAATTTCATCATGCCACACTTTAGGCACAAGCGAACAAATCAGGTTCCAGATGTAGAACTGATCCGGCTTAATCAAGCGTGGTTGTCGAATGGCCTCCTCACAATCATAATTCGAGGCATTGTGAATCATCACCGCCGCTTGCGTTTTGGCGTTGTAAGATACAAGGCGCTCGCCCATCTTCAGGCGCTCGGCTTCTTTTGGCTCAATAAATGCATGGCCGTAGTAATCGCCGTAAATAATCGCTTGACTATTGTTCCAGGCTATTAGCATCTTCTCCAGCGTGATAGGTCTAAGCCAGTCATCGGCATCGAGGAACAATAGCAGCTTGGCGCGAGCAATCTTTGCCCCGGCGTTGCGTGCGGCGCCAGCGCCTACTTTGTTGGTATAGACTGGCCGCACAAATGGGTAAGCCATCAACAGCGCATCATAATTGCGTTCACCTGTGTCAAAGACGACAATCGCTTCCCATTTGCGATACTGTTGCGCCTCAAGGCTGTCCAGCGCATCTACCAAATATTGCACGTGGTCAGACCCACAGGGGATAATCACCGATACCGCTGGCTCATCGTATTGCCGGACGGCGTGCGATTGACGACCCTCTGTCGCAGGCGCCATCGAAGCGAACGGGTGGCGCTTGTCCGTCATCCACGGATGACCTGATTGATATTTAGATTTTACGTGCTGTGGATTACCGCTCACCTGACCAGACTTCCACGAGTAAACAAACATAGAATTAACGGCTTTTTCGTAATTTTCACCATTGATTCGTCCCGTGCCTATGATTTCATCCCTGGTCGGCTCCCTACCTAAAACCTTTTTCAGTTCGGCATATATATCAACCAATGTTGCAGCCGGTTCAATCTGGATGGCATTGAACCCTAATGCGCCAACGCGCAACCACATCTCAGCATCTTCCTCGCCAGCGCCACTTTCGCAATATCGGCTCCGTTGTCCGCCTGTTCGTTCCCACACATCACGCCGCGCGACATTGCAGGTCGGTAATGGGTTGCCGCCTGTCAGGACTACATTGTAATCAAATCGCCCCGGCCATCCGCTTAAACCCTGCGCTCCATCTGGTAAAATGTAATGCAATCCACTATAGGCAATACCCATCGAACGATCATTCTCTAGCGCTCTAACGCATAACTCTAAAAACAGGGGAGCTATGGCGTCATCTCCGTCGAGCATGCATAGATAGAGACCCGTTGATTGCCTAAATCCCTTATTCCGTGCCGCCGCCACGCGCTGATTATCCTGGTAGATATAATGAAATCGACGATCATTCTTAATTGCGTCCAGAATGATTTCTTTTGAATTGTCAGTAGAGCCATCGTCAACAATGATGCATTCAAGATTGGACAAAGACTGCCTCTTGACGCTACTAATAGTACGAGCAATAGATGCAGATTTGTTGTAACAAGGGATCACGACACTGACCAATGGCAATGGCAGTAAAATGTCTGTCATTTCAGTAATTGCAACGCTTTTCGTATACAGGATTCACAAAAACAAATTGAACCATTATCCGAATCCTCCGCTAATTCGACATATTTTTTCATTCTTAATTGACAAGACCAACACAATGGCAGCCTAACCCATTCGTTGATCCTATATTCGCCCATAATTTTTATGACATCTGAATCGCCAGCATTATCTGGCAGATTTTTTAATCCCTTATATATTTCCTCGCATGTCAGACCGTTCCACCGGAAAGTTTTCCAGTCCCCCTCGTTTGCATCAGTGCTGTATGCGCCTAAACTCCAATCTATTCCACCCCGGATTGGATTCACCTCAGATTTATGTACTGTGGCGTACCGAAGCCACCGCTCTGGCAATTCTTTAATCTGCTCGCGTATCGTTTCTTCGGAAATTTCAACTAATCTCATGATCCCTCATCTATCGCGTACGGCCTGCCATGCGCCAACATTCTAAGCGTGGCGTCATAGATGCCACGTAGCTTCAGCATGACGCTTTGCCAGGTAAACAGCTTGGCAAGTTCAGCCCCGTTAGCGCCCAGCGTATCACGGTGCTTTAAGCAATAGTTTAGGCCCTCGGCTAAATCCTCATAATCGCCAGGTCTGGCGAGATAGCCGTTCACGCCATGCTCGACCATCTCCATAATGCCGCCATGTGCAAAGCCCAAGACCGGCACGCCACTAGCCATCGCTTCAAGAATGCCGATGCCGAACGTTTCTTTGACCGATGCCAGATAGACCGCTGACCGTTGCACAGCCACCCTCATTTCGGCATGAGGAAGCAACCCAGTTGCCTTAATATTTGGCGTGGCGTTGTCTGGTGCAAAGGTGGTCATAAATGGCACTTGCAGGAAGCGTTGCGCTAGCTTGCCCACAGCAATGGGACTACATACATCAACACCCGATCTGTTTTTATTCCACAGCACGTATCCTTCGTTCGGCTCTTTGTGCTGCCACTCTTGCCAGTCGATGCCATGCGGTAGGATGTAAGGATTCAGGTGCATATCGCGTTGTAATGGTTCAGCCACCCAGGCGCTTGGCACGGTAACGGATGTGGCATAACGGATAGAGTCGATTACATCCCGGTTGGCTTTCCACTCCCAGTAGTGAGCATCGTAATCCGCCGTCCAATAGATTCCATGAAGGTGACTGACCAGCGGAGCGTTGGCTGTGGCGTACTCTTTGCTCATGCCCGCATGAACGGCTAGCAAATCATAGGTTGACTCATTTGGCTCCACAAAATCAATGCCGACAGATGCACCGTGCTCTGTCCATTTTCTACATATCGTGTGGATGCCGCTTTCGCCTGATGTCAGGTTGAGAGCGGAGGGTATCATTTTAACTCTCAACTAAAAAAACTCCTTAACCTTATCGCACACGAACATCACATCGTCATCACTAAGCGCTTGGTGCAGCGGCAACAATAGCGTGTTGTTTGCCGCCCATTCTGCGTTGGGCAAGCTATCGCCGGTTTTTAGCGCCCAGTGTAGTGGGTAGTAACGAAAGGTGGTATAGATGTTGTTGGCTTTTAGATGCTTGGCGAGGCCATCACGGTTCAGCGTTTGAATCCAAAAGAAATAATACGGCAATATGCCACAATCAAAATACACACCCTCTACCGTTTGGTATACAGATGATATACTTTTACGCCTATCGATAAATCCGGCCAACTTCGGTAACTGTGCCAGTCCCATACCAGCCGCCATATCATTCATGATAGCACGCCGCCCAGGGTGGTTTGTTGAAAATTTCCACCACTTATCCCCGGTCGAACTCAGTCCGCTTGATTCTTCCATTCCCATATACATGCGCTGGCGTAGACGTTTCGCGTCGTTGGCATCCTCACAGTATATCATGCCGCCGTCGCCAGTCGTAATCACTTTCATGGCATCGAACGACCACACGCCAAACTTGCCCCAGGTGCCAGCCGCTTTACCTCGGTAAACTGTAGCCTGCGCGCAAGCGGCATCCTCTATCATTACCACGTCATTCTCATTGCACCAGCATCGAATCTCGCCCAGCTCCTGAGTAGAGCCGCCATAGTGTAGTAGGATAAGCGCAAAAGTGTGTTTGGTGTAGACCGCTTGAATATCAGACAATCTAGGATTCAGCGTGTATCGGTCTACGTCACAGAATACAGGCGTTGCGCCGGTAGCAAGCACGGCATTAGCAGCGCCGATAAATGAGACGGTTGGCATGATCACTTTGTCGCCACGGTGCAACCCGATTAGCTCACAGATTTGGAACAATCCTTCCGTAGCTGATGTGGTTGAGACAACGTGATCCGGTGTGGTGCCGATGTGTTTGGCCCAAGCTGCCTCAAACTCTGCAACTCGCTTACCTTTGCCTAGCCAGTTGGATTCAAACGTTTCAGCGATGGCGGACAGCTCGGCTTGACCGGCGTTTGGCTGGAAGACGTTGATCATAAATATTTTTTTACACACTGCCATGCCATAAATATTACTGTCATGCCGATTATCTGCCCAAGAATTAGCGCAAGTATATGCTCTACCGTTATGTCACAAATCATTCAAATTCCTTTAGCATGTTCAGGTATAGCCAGTCCTCGGTAACGGCGTATTTTTGCATTATGTTTAGATTGTTGTGTGCCGACTCAATAAAATTCTCATAACTTCTCATCGACAACATCGTTAAAACAATATCCAAATAAGACAATCCCAGTGATTTTACCAAACCAAACTGTTCTATACCAGCATGGATAAAGAACCGTTTGAGATTTGGGCACCCCCAGTAAATCGGGATTGTGCCCAGCGCAAAACAATCTAGTAGCCATTCGGTAAACAAGTTTTCTTCGTAGCATGTTTCCGTGCAAATACTAAAAGCGTAATCGGCCAGCACCTTGTATTTGGTATCTTGCCCATACCCAACCGGTGTGCCACGGCTGCCATAAAAGTCCACGGGGTATCCTTCGCGCTCTATCATGTTGGCGATGTCATGCCGGATGCGATGCCCGTCTGTGCTCATTTTGTTACCGATGAGCATGGAACATAATTTCGTTTTCGGCTTGATACCCCAGTCCTTTTTGTCTATCCACGTGCCGGCATAGGGACAAAAGCGAAAATTACGCCCCAGGTCTAAGTATGGCTGATAGTAGGTCAGCACCAGGTCAAACTTGTGTGCGTCGAGTAATGCTGCCTGATAGGTGTCAGGATGCAAACAGTATGGCTCGTGCAACCATGCGATTTTGTACCGACTACGTACACGGTCAACGCTGCCATCGGTGATATAGCCATCGGTGAAGATGGTCACACCATCAAACGTGGTCAGGTCTCGCACGTACTGGATATGTTCGGGTGTCTGATAGGCCACCGAACACACGGATTGACGAAAGTTGAAGTCAAATAGATTGACTAGCATCTAGTTGCTCATCACTGGCACATACAAGCGAAACGGTACATAGTTCAGCACCTTGATACCGGCGCAGCTATTCCACACGCTGATTGACGGATTGCGTTGCGTGGTGCGCCACTTGCAGAGTAATTCATAGGCACCGTTGTGATTATCAAAATACAATGCGCCGTTGCCGTAGGTGCCATCCATTGCAGCGCTTATAGGCCAATATCGAACATCATTACTGTTGTAGGCAATGTCACAGGCGTACATTGTTAGGTCGTCTGTGTCAGGTAGAAAACCGGGCGGTAATTCTTGTGCCCGTATCCAATCCGGCGTGCCATCTATAGATAAATTACCGGTCATCAACACATCATAATACCAGCCGTTGTAAGTTTTCGTGATTGTGACAAGGCCGGTAGTAGCAACCTCACTACTGTAACAGCTACCGTCCCATTGAATGACTGTTGAGTCGGCTTTGGCAGACATAAACATCACGAGCGCCAGTGAACTAAGCACGGCAGATACAAATTTAGTCATGATATTTCGCCTCATCACCCCATCCAAAACTATACCAACTCTCAGGCGGCAAATGCTCAATATGGCTATGTTGCCAGTGACCACCAAAATCAAGTTGCTGAAAATAATCGATGTTGTCAAACTTCTCAAATTTATTGCTGTAGAGAAACAAATGATTGCTTGCATGTACCATGTCTAAAAACTCATCACGTTCAGCGTAATCGGTTTCACTTAATGAATAGCAAGCAATCATCAGTTCAACGTCAAGCGGCACAATCTCACTTGAGTGCTTGACCTTGATGCCGTTTTGCTCTAAATACCATTGCTGAAGCAAACAAAACTCAGGTAGGTCATAGATGTAGTAGTCGCCTTTGAAACCTAGCCGGTGGCACACCAACGCCATAGCGCCATAGCCGCCGCCGAACTCGCAGATTGACCGCATATCTGCGATGCGCTTGCCGCTGGCTTCTTGCCAGCGGAGGAGGTGGTATAGTTGGTGGATTTGATTGCGGCCATCTTCGGTTAGTATTAAAGCCCATTTGTCAACATCTATGAATCGCAGAACATACCTATACTCGGTCTCCGTGATAATACTACGCCAGTGCTCCACGAGCATTGTGTGATACACGCACGGCCATTTGTAAAAATTCTCAGGTGCATCGGTCTGCGCTCGGCTCCATAGATTATGCCGCCAGTAATCCCAGTTTGGCGCATAGCTATCACTAGGTGGCTCAGGGCGCTTTGCCATTTCTTGTGCTAGATTCATCCCATTCCCTCCAAATACCCGCTATGCCCTTCCACAACATCGCATTACCAAGGATAATGTTACCATCACTATCCTTGACACAATCGACAGATGCCAGGCCATCTCCTTCCAGATATGCCGCCTGTTCGACGGCTTCCGCTGTATCGTCACACGCATCCATGTAGATTATCCCATGTCGAACATAGTGCAAGTAGACCATTATTTCACCTGATACCACCATCCAACTAGAGTAGATGAAATTTCATCTATAGTTCGGCTTAACCAATCCAAAAAACTTACAATCCGAAAAAACAAGGTGGGAACGCTCTTTGCTAGGGCAATTTGCAAATTCTTTATTGAAGCTGCAAACTCTGCAATCGATTGTTTCATCATTTCACCTGGAACACAATCAACGATTCAACCAAAGCAAAAACTTCAAACTGTGATTTTAGAAATTCATCCACGGCCACATCTACATCCGAACAAAGTTCTTTGCTCGGCCTAACCTGACCGTCATCAGGTCTCGGTACATCCTGCTTACGATAATCATGCACGGCCATAAAGCCACCCGTCCGCATGTGTGGCAACCAGCCCACAATATCGCCGCTTGCGCCCTCGTAGGTATGATCTCCATCGATAAAACATACGTCTATCGGCCCATAATCCCACCACTGGGCGAGCTGTTTACTGTCCATGTGGTGCTGATGCCATCTATCACCGAGCGTAAAGCCAGCCGCTTGACATACTTCTCGTTCGGCGTGTAGGCATCCGAACGGACTGCTTTTGTCGGTAATATCCACGGTGTGCAGGCGAAGGTCGAGGCGTGTCTCTAAAAAAGCCAAGCCGGATGTGCCAGCGCCCGCGCCGATATTGACCACAGTGATAGGTGACGATGGGCATAGGTAGACTAACGACTTCAGCATGGACAATTCGTTTTGGTAAAAATAACCAAAAGCCTGCCGTAACGATTCACTTGTGTGCGCCATTGAAATAGTCCTGTAGTGTACTGATGATATGTTCCAAATGCTCCGTGGTTAATCCCTGGTGACACCCAACGTAGAAGCCCCGCTCGTTGATGTTCTTTGCCACGGGGTAATCAGCCTCGTTGAAATTGTAGCATGGCTGGTTTGTTAGTGGCACCATTTCACGACATTCGATGTCATGCGCTTGCAGATGTTTCATAACCGGCCACTTGGAGCCATAGCGCAGCACAATGGGGAATACCATCCAACTGTGGTGAGCGCCAAACAAAGTCGCTTGTGTTTGAAGACAACCATCTAAGCCGGTCAAGCCAGTGATGAGATATTCAGCGTTTTTGCGGCGATGTTCAATGTGTGCCGGTAGGTCATCAAGTTGAGCGAGACCAATCGCCGCCTCTAATTCAGTCATTCTGAAGCTATGGCCTACACTGGTAAACCTGAACTTTCTAGCCAGAAATGACGGGTCATAATTTTCGCCGTTGGGCAGTTCAGTCAAATCGATACCGTGATTGACCAGGCTGCGCATAAGTTTCGCTAGGTCTGGATTGTTCGTGGTTGCCATGCCACCGACGCCAGTGACCAGGTGATGCGCGGCATAGGTGCTAAAGCATCCAACATCACCCCATGAACCAACAGATGCACCAAATTGTTTTGCCAAAACAGCTTCGCAACTATCTTCCACTACTGACAAATTATGCTTTAGCGCAAACGTGCAAATATTAGCAATATGCGCCGGTTGACCAAACAGATGTACTGGCATAATACAGCGCGTGCGGTCGGTGATTCCACCCTCGATTAATGTTGGCTCAATATTAAATGTATGGGGATTCACATCAACCAGCACAGGTGTAAGTCGATTGTGCAAAATGGCGTTGACCGATGCCACGAAGGTCAACGCCGGTACAATCACCTCATCGCCGTCTTGCCAGCTATGCATATGTTTAAGCGATTGCAATGCCACTACCAGAGAAGATGTGCCGCTGTTGCTGACTACGCCATAATCGCAATCGTGCATTTTTGCAAAGCGCCGCTCATAGGCTTGCGATACCGGCCCATAGGACAAGCGGCCACTATGCAGCACAGACAGCACAGCGGCTTCGATTCGCGGCGTATTTTGCCAGGTGCCTAATGAAACTTTCACGCGTATTTCTTCCGCAACTTGTCTAGTAATGCCCGTTCATTTACTTCTGTGGCTTTCCGTTTTTCCTCTGATTCGGCCTCATCGTGCTGGGCCTTTAATGAATCTATATCTACCCAGCTATAGGATGTGGATGCATCTATCTGAACTATCAAAATCTCCGCCATACCCCCATCCCATAAAAAGGTAGGCAGCTCGTCAGGGCCATCGGGGAAAACAGTCTTTTGAATTGCATCGTCAATATTTTCGGCGTCTATGAATCCGTATCGCATGCCACACCCAATGGTATAATCGCACCCCGGCGATTCTTGCCTTTCGCATACTAAAAACTTCATATATACCCTGATTCCTTCATGGCATCCACATCTTCGGGCTTAATTTCACCAAGCAACAACTTGCTAGGGTCGCCGTTGCGATATGCTAGTGTGTGACGGATCGGGCAAGTCTTCGGGTTATCGTCCCATGAATCAGTGCCCAGCACCAGCACGTCATCCCCGCAACGCGCTAGCCGTTCTGTACCTCGCATCTCAACATCCCAGGGACTCTCACCAGGGATTAACACCTGCATCATAATTTCACGATTCCAGATGCCCGCCATTAGCGAAAAGTGATATTGACTATTGTAGTCGCTTTTAAGCAGCGGAATATGCCCACACGCGCCGTACTTCTGCACGCCAGCGGCATAGCGCCGGTCGGTGTACATGTCCATTTTGAGCACATAGCGGAATTGAAGCATGTAATCGTGCAGCATGTTGACTTCGCGAAGATGGACAGGTTCAGTTAACCAGTAATCCTCGAAGAAGAGAAGAAACACTTCGTCCTGCGGGAAGTCTTTCAGTAAGCCGATAAGCCCGTCTGACCATTTATTGACAGGGTAATCTTCTTGGCGGCCTATGCGATGCTTGGTGAAGTTGGCCGGTAGTCCAGGCGGGAATTTATTGTAACCGGCAACAATAACCTCTTGGTCATTGCCCCAATATTTATTGAACAAATAGGAGAATCCCAAGACAGAATGAGAATAACCGTCACTGGTTAGAACGAAGATACGCATTAGTTGTCGCCCACTTCATCGGTGTCGGCACGAACCACGAACGTATTGAAATAAGCGAAAACCTTCTCCATCTCCGTGATGGTCACGGCATACCGTCTCGCTTTCTCGCTTCTATCTTCGCCTTTTAATCCATGTAAAAGTCTCAACAACTCTGACATCATAAGCAATGCGTGAATGCTCTCGTTTTCAGCCATTACAATTCCCCCCGTCTACCATCCAAGATTACGAATAGTATTTTTGATAACCGCTGCCATCTGCGTATCAATCCCGAATCTCTCAATACTCTTGTCTATAGTGTCACCTAGTGAACCTGAGTTTCTGGTGGATGCCGCCTTCCAGTCGCATAGCATTTCTACGAACTGTATAATGTCCATATCAGCAATGCCGTTACCGAAATGTTCAGGATGATGATCGTTATTTTCGTAGTGATGCTTAATAATTTCTTTGAATGGCGTAAAAGCCGCTCTATGCTCTGAACTACCATAAGCTAAACCTTTCAATGCCTGAGATAGCCCCGCATAACCCGACAATTCAGGCTCTTGTAATTTGCTTGTGTCGTGATCGATCATTCTGGCTTGCAAAATACAAATTATTTTTAGCATAAAACCTTGCACGGCGGCTATATGAACAACCGTATCAAGCAATGATGCAAGTTTTTCGTCACTCATTTACATTCTCCCTGTACCATTCCACCGTCTTACGTAAACCCTCACCTATCGGCGTTGTCGGATTCCAGCCCAACATATCCTGCGCTTTCCAGATGCGCAAGCAACGCCGGGGTTGACCATCGGGCTTGCTCCTATCAAACACAGTATCGCCATGAAAGCCCATGATGTTCTTTAATTCCTCAACCAACCATGCTATGTGCGTTTCGGTGCCGCTACCGATGTTGATCGGCGTGGGGCAATCAATCAACTCACCGGCCAGCATGTAGGCTCTTGCGGCATCCTCCACATAGAGAAAATCCCGGCTTGCGCTACCGCTACCCCACACGCAGATGCCCATATCGCCCCCCCCCTGTGCATGGTCAATTTTACGGATAAGTGCCGGGATAACGTGGGAAGTTTGCGGGTCAAAATGGTCGTTTGGCCCGTAGAGGTTGGCAGAGAGAAGATAAGCACATTTCAAATTGTGTTGCTGGTGGTAGGCTTGTAGTGTGGCTAATGCCAGGCGTTTCGCTTCCCCGTATGATGCGTTGGTCGGTTCAGGCGCGCCATTCCACAAGTTTTCCTCGATCATCGGCATGGGCGTGTGTTGAGGATAAGCACAGACACTACCGGCCACAACAAGCTTGATATTATTCTTGGCGCAAGCGTGAATCACATTAAGCGCCATCATTGCATTGTCGTAAATGTGGTCAGCCGGTGTTGCAGAGGTGGAAGCAATGCCGGATACACGGGCGGCCAAATGGAATACTATGTCCCACTTAAAACCACCTACAGACTTAAGCATAAATTGCGCGTCCGCTCTATCCCGTAGATCGTAATCGGTACTACGTGGCACATATACACAAGCCCCCGCCGCCTCTAGCATCTGCACCAAATGCGAACCCAAGAAGCCGGCGCCACCCGTCACTACAACTCGCTTGTTTTTATAGAACCCTGCTTTACTTTCTTCCATTCTTCTTCAACCAACCTATGCAATATCGTGACCATGCTCTCGCCGGTCATGGCATGAATCAGCCGCAACATTTTTCGGGTCTCTGCCCACACTTTGATCGTCACTTGCTCATTCATACATGGTAGGAATTATACTACCTATGGCGAATTATGTCAAGTGAATTTTTGTTCTATTTGGGTTGCGAAATTTAGAAAAATGTAGTATAATTACAACTGTCTAGGGTTGGCAGCATTGCCTTTATCTGGTATTATTTCTATAGCCTTTTGTTGGTCACGCCTTCCCTAGACAAGAACGGCAATCTACCAACAAAAGGCTATTTTTATTGGAGTCACAAAGATGGGAAAGAAAAGACTATCTGACAAGCAAGAATTAGAAGCCGTGGCATTATATGTTGCGGGGGAAAGTACGGTTAAAATCGGCGTTGCGTTAGGGGTACACACTGACACAATTAACCGGACATTGAAGTTACACGACGTTCAAATGCGCAGCGCCGGAATATACAGTCGTAATTTCAGCGACGAAGAGGAGGCGAAAATAGCAAAACTGTACCTGTACGGTATAAGTGCGAAGAATATCGCCAAACTGTACGGATTGAGCCACCATATATCGATTGTTGACGCAATTAAGCGGCAGGGCGTGGAGCAAAGACTGGCGCCAGAGAGAAACAGAATTCACAAACTAAACAATACGGTTTTTGATTCCATCGATAATGAAGGTGCGGCCTACTGGCTAGGGTTTCTATATGCCGATGGCAGCACAAACGACAAAAGCCTAAGTGTCTCACTGAAAAGCGTAGATTTTACACATCTCGAAAAACTAAAATCTTTTTTGAGGACAGATGCGCCGGTAGTAATGAGGGAAAAGCAATGCAAAGGGAAGAAATACCCTAGCGCCGGCTTGTATGTTACAGACAGGCACCTAATCGAAAGATTGCACTTTTACGGGGTATCTGTCGGTCGCCACTTGCCTAACGAAACAATAGAACGAATACCAGATCACCTGTTTCACCATTGGCTTAGAGGTCTATTCGATGGAGACGGATGTGCTTTCACTAATCCAAACAGCGGTATTAACTTTTTGGCAGACTCAATACTGATTGAATTAATCCGTAAACGCCTGATAGATGCCGGTGTTGATAGCAATCCAGATAGAAAAATCAATCGACATTCAAAATCTGATGTGTATTATTTGGCGTACAGTGGGCGAAAGGTGGCGATGAAAGTGATTGAATATATGTACCAAGATGCTATTACCTGGTTAGATAGAAAACGCCAGGTAATAGCATCTTGGCCCGTCCCTATGGTCAGAACAAAAAACCATAATGGACAAAGAATATACAACTAGCTCCAGACGTGATAAGACGTGCCGGTGCTTCTAACCGAAACGCCGCCATCGGCCCAATAGACACTATCGGAGAACGGCGAACGCAAGTGACTCAACGGGCTGTACCGGACATTTTGAATCTTGCCAGCCAATTGAGGCGTGCGCAATACAATGCGCGGCTCTACAATGGCCTGCAGATTAAAACAGAAACCCGCCGTCTTGTACGCCCACATAAAGCGCCCATTGGTTGTCCAGAAGGGCACAACACGGTTGCCAGCGCCTAGCGCGCTCAATTGCTGTTGCGCTCCACGGTAATCGATATTCTCCCAGTAAAGGCTAGGGAAATTACCGCGAACACGCAGCGGAATCATATAGATGTTGCTGCTGTAGTAGCCAGCGGGCACATTGGCGCTTGTGATGTTGGTATTTTCGTAAATACCGTCATCAACCACCACAGGGTAACGATTGCCGTTGATGTCGATATACATGCCATTGCGCATACCGTCACGCAACTGCACATTAACGTTATCGTTGATCACGGTGGGGTTGGTGCCGCCCGTGTTGCCGCAGCGGTACGAAAGATACCGGCATGGCCAAACGGCGGACAACTCGAACCATGTCTCAGGTCGCATCACCACGGCAAACGTCACTGGGTCAAGACCCATACGGACAGCGTTGTTGCGGAGTTGGTACTCTGTCATAGACAGGTATTCAACAATGTCCAGCGTAGTGCCATCAAGATCATTGTAGTTGAAGTCAAGCACGTAGCTGTCAGCAGCCGACATTGCCGTGTTGGTTTCGGCATCTACCTGGCCAGTAGCGATTTGATAATCGAGGCCAGGAAACTCTTTGTAGCCACCACCAGCAGTATTGTTCGTGGTGACGCCTTGCCAAAGCATAGTGGACAGCTTGCGCTCCATCTGCACACCAACGCCCACCATTTCGGACTGCACAACCATGTTCAATACTTCGTTTTGGCTCATCTGCGCAGGGTTAAAATCACCCATATTCAGCATGTCGCCAATCAAGCGGAGATTCGTGGTTGCACCGCGAGTTTGGTGTAGCAATTTCCCAATTTCGATGGTCTGCGTGTCACGGGCAATACGGCCAAAGGCAGCGGTAAGTGTGCCACCCTTCATAAAGCCAGCGGGCGCATCGTCACAGGGATTCGTAGGCTCACTGCCAACTGTAGCAGTAAAGCCATTCAGAAACCCGTAGCGAGGATCGTCCAAATTGCTAGGGAAAGCAGGCAAAGTAGAACCCAAACCGGTAGGCCGAACATGAGCAGAGATAATGTCCTGCTCCATGCCAACCACAGAGAAGATACCGCCAGGTTGACTCAGCAGCGTGGAGGTATTGACGCTCGCCGGCGCTTTGGTGTGCAGCGGCGATTGCGATTTGGTCTCAATTTTTTCAAGCGCATTGACCAGGCGCTCTAAGATGTCGCTCATTACTGGGTTACTCCTTGCGACCGACGAATCAAACCGTCAATCAGCGGCACGCCGGTAATTTCAGGTTCAGCGGCGCTGCGTGGTGCAGCTTTACCTAAAGCCGTGCGGCCATCCAACTGAGTTTCTTTCGTGCCGATCAAGTTCATGCTGATGAGTTCGGCCAGGCTAGCGCGCGACGTACCGGCGGCTTTCGCCATGACCTTGCTCTCGTCAGACTCTTTCAACGCCTTGACTTCAGCCTGAACGGTCACAATTGATGCTTGAATACCGTTCACGGCGTCAGTTAGCGGCTTCAACATGCTGGCCAGAACTTCGGCCACTTCGTTGGCGGTGACATAGGCGGGTTGCTCAGGGACGGGTTGCTCAGTGCTTGTCGAAGTGTCTTTCGATTCAATCCCGGCCTCATTTGCCGCCTTTGCTTGTGTGGCAAGGTTAGCCTCAACCGCCGCGATAGTCGCAGCGTCTAGGCCAGCTTTCGCCAGATAGTCACGTTTTTCAGGTGACAACATTTCGTTTACTCCCTTGTTCATAACTACAAAATCTGTCAGCTTGTTGGCGGCAGCAAATCCGGGCAGATCGCTGATCTCCACACTGACGTACATATCGATAATGGATGGGTCATCAGGGTTACGCATGATTTGCTGGGACGGCATCCCATGCGACACTCGAATATCCCCCATTTGGGACACCAATTCAGCCTCTTTTTCGTGGCCGGGGTAGACATAGCCGCTGGCTAAGGCAAAGCCGTTGTCGTAAGCCAGCCAGTCGGCTTTACCCCACGCTGTACCGGGGATATGCCAGTGCCATAGCTCTGGGTAGTCCACCAAGCCAGCATCGGTCATAGCGACAAAGGTTTTGTGTGCCTTTTCGCTTAGAATCTCTGGCGGGTTGTCGTCGTCTCTAAACTGGTTGGAGTAGACCGCCATCCATCGATATTGACCTTCTTTTGTCTTCCACAAGGTGAAAGATTTAGAGGTATCGATGGGGGGCGTCTCTGGCTCTACCGGCGCCGCTTTCGCTTCGGGTTGCGGGCGCTTCAATAGATTGCGCAGACCGGCCAGTAATCCACCACGCTGCTCTTTTGTGGCTTTGACCGTAGCGTTAATGCGCCCCGCAACCTCTTTCGCTAATGCACGTACAGCGCCGGTCTTGTCGGTAATGGTGTCATCTAATGCGATGTTGCCAGCCAACATGCAGAATTGATCGCACAGTTCGTCAATCGCTTCGGTGGCATCGTAGACGCCTTGCAACTGATCGAGTTCGCTAAAGCTAGTCACGCCAAACATGGGGTAGCCCATGTCGTCTTTTTTGGTTAGTTCTTCGGTCATAAAGCCTCAAAAAAAGGCGTGATCTCTTTTGAGATCACGCCTCATAAAAACGGACGTAGGTACTATTCGATTTTGCTGACAGCTCAATATCTAGGGAAAGTTGTCAGAAATTCCGGATAAGAGCTGCCTGCGCAACTATTATAGCAGAACTGCGAATTATGTCAACAGTTTCGCCGCAAGTTCATCCGCCGCACCATTTGGATAAATTTTCGAGCACTCCGGCTCAAACCAAAGCAAAAGGTTGCCTGACTCGTCAACCACGAAAGACGCTTTCATTAGTTTGTGCGCTCCAACATGCGAAGTTTTTGCCACCTGCTGAAAACGAACGATCATTTTTATCCACTTCGGTGATATATTGTCGGGAACGAACAAACTTAAACCTCCACTAAACGACACTGACAGCGATAGCCGTGGCATTGTAAGCCGCTGGATTGCGGTAATAATCCGCCGTTACGCCACTCGCTAGCCGTCTTAATTTGTCCATCAAAACCGGCACAATCCGAACAATGTTCGGTTGGCCCAACCTGCCACTGTAATCTAGGATTATCAGTACGATTGACCTGGCCTAACGCGTAGACGCTGGCAAGCGTACCGCCCCATAACGGTAAGCGGTTGGCTAGGCCCTGCTCGCCTAGATTGTCGGCAGCGTATTTTCCACTGTAGATATCATCAGCGAAACCGCTAACGGCATCCTGACTAATACTAATAGTGGCGTTTAGCTGGCGGCGCTGATTAGGTGTCAGGTCTTGCGCGTCAGCGGTCTTTGAACCACGCAAGAAAGCAGCCAACAGCAAAGCGGCAATGATAGCTTCCATTGTGCGCTTAAATGTGCTCTTGTCGGTCTCGCCATTCACGGCAGCGGTAGCAGCTTCGTCTATCTGGTCAGTGTAATCAGAGACAAGCGTATCAAGCTCATCGTCCTCTTTGGTGACAGATTTGATTGCAGGCTGTTGATCTGTTGGTTGCGTGCCATCCATTGCCGCTTGTGGCGTCACCGGCTGCTCTGTCGGCCGATACAATTCTTTCAGCGCATCTAGCGCGGCCAATGCTCTTCGCATCTTTGACCGGATGTTGACGTTCGGCGCTGTGTCGTAGCGTTGCCATGCTGCTTTGGACTGCGCATCAATGGCGATTAGGACGGCGGCGGCATCATTCGCCGCAACGTTGGTTGGGTCATCAACGCCAAGATTTAACACACGTGCTATCTCTGGGTCAGTTGACATAAACAATGTCAACACGTCCATGCCATCGGCTAATCGCCCATCCTCAAGCTCTAATTGCTCGAATTGTTCAGGCGATAATTCACCGTCGTCAACCATTTTTTGGCGGGCAATGGTGAGGGTGGTAGCGCCGGAGGTCAGGTCAATCGTTCGTGCTTCCGCCCTGGTCTTGCCCATCGTGGCGGCTTGGTTATCCTGTGTGTCGTCTACGTAATCAAATTCGGCCCGCAACGATTCAGGTAGCACCTTTTCTTCGTACTGGATAGCAAAATCTCGCATGAACTGGGCAGCGCCTTTACCTTTGGTTTTGTTGTCCTGTACTTGCGCATCAGCCTTCGTATGCCCTGACATACCAAATGAAAAAGCCAGATCGCGTAAATCCAAACCAAACGAAGCCGCCAATATTGCCATATCAAGCATGGTGGCGTCCATGCGATTAAAATTATCCGGCAAGCTAGATAGATCGATAAGGTCTAGCTCTAGGTCTGCTGTGGGCGTCTGTGGGGCAATAAGCAAAGTACGAGCAAAACGAGTCAATCCTTGCGCGTCCATTTTGTTCTCTGCGTGTTGAACCGCACTGACCAACTGTTGAAGTGTAGCGCCTTTCTTGGCGTACAGAATTTGACGTGGTGGCCGACTGCCTAGTTTTTCCTGTGAGTAAACCATCATGTCAAACAACTCTTGTGCCGCATCGATAGACCGGCTTACAGCGCACAGACCTACATCGCACAGCGCTGAATCGGCGCTCGGCATAGATGACATAAAAATGATGCGGGTGTAGTGGATTTTATAGCTTTTGCCATCTGCGTGCTCATAGCGTACAGGATATTCAACATTGCCAGTACGAAAGCAGCGGCACGAATCCAGATGTATTAACGCTACTACCTGCCCGACGATAGGGCCATCTGGTTTACCAGGCCCCAGTAGCAGCATGAACCCGCCGTTATCAGTAGACAAATAATCATTGATAAACTTCGATAGTTCGTTTTGGAAACCTTTCAACATGCCGCTATTGCGCTGAATGTCGTCTTGTATCTGCCTGGCTAACGCTACATGCGCCCTGACCGTGGAATCTCTTGGCGTAATGTCTAGAGGGATGGCTAGAACTTTTTCAATAAAAGTGTTGACCGTGATCTTCAGGTGGTCAGACTTTAGCGCGAAATTGCGCAACCACACATCACGAGCTTGACTGTAGTAAGCCGGCGCAAGTTGACCGGCTGCGCCGATCCACTGCATAACAGCAACATCGATACCGCTTTGGCCGGTGCCATTAATGTCAAATGGCGTCGCTCTTTGTATTTCTCTGATTAACGGGTCTGTTGCCATGTTATGCAAATTCCATGCCCTGCGATATATCGGTGTACATCACGGCGTAACGGGTTGCGTCACTCCCATGATCGTCAAGTTTCAACGGCTCCTCTTTGTTCGGTTTGCCGTCTGACGTTTTTGCCCAAACATAGGTGGCGAATTCATCCTCTGTTTTAACTGGCTTAAATATAGCTTTCAATTCCGCATCAGTCTCAACCAACGAATCTTCGAGAAAATAGATTCTAGGCTTGCCATCACCGGCCTTCGCCAACCGTTCTTGCGTTTTCTCTATACCGACCGTTACCCGCTTATCGGCTGGTATACAATAAATTCCATTTTCGTCCAGTGTAGCCCGATCTTCAGCATCATGATCGCAAATAGTTGCTTCGATACTTTCGCCGGTAGAAAGTAATTTGATTTGCTCGGCGTGGCGGCGAACCGTGCGTTGTGTCATATACATCTCACGATAACGGTACAGCCGTCCATCGTCATCAATTGCCCACCACTGACACACGAACGGGTTGGTATATCCAAAATCAATTACACGAATCCTACGCCACGAATCAGGTATTTTGAATCTTGGAATCAGGTGGACTACCGGATCGTATTCGTAAATCTGACCCTCAGATGATACCCACAAACCCAGCCGTCCGCGCTTATACCTGACGCCGGTTAGAGCATTCAACGTCGATATTGTCTTTTCGCCTGCGCTTGTCCACCGTCCCGCTTGCTCATCATACAATCGTGGATTATCTTCGTGCCGACTTTCGATTATTTTCAGTCTTTCGCGCTGTTTAATCCAGTGCGTTGGTGCATCTGGATTACAATCCCCCATTACCTGCGTCCACGGAGCGTTGCCTGCTCTACCAGTCGCCCTACCCGTTAGTTTCTCCCAGTCGTCTAACCGTAATTCTTCAGCCTGATTGACATAAATAAAATCGTACTCAGCAGACAAGAACTTGTCTGGATTGTCCATGCCACCGACAATTAAACGACTGCCATTAGGATACTGGTAAAATTCCGGCTTTTCCCCGCCGTACTTTGCTACGCTGCTTTTATGATGCGATGGCGGAACCGGCAATACTTTTTGTTCGTATGTGACGACCGCCGAACCAACACAGCTTTTGTATGTCTTCCTGACCATTAAAGCCCGGCAATTGGAGAATAGGCACAAAATTAAATGCAATTTGTTCAGCGCTGCAAACGTTTTGCCCGTTTCGTACGGGCCAGACAAAATGCACTCTGGCTCTTTGTATTCCAGAAAATCAGATGCACCGCCGCGGAAAAACGGCGCATCTGTTGTTTCGGCAATAAACGGTTTACCCACCTAAAAGCTTCTGTGCAATCCCAGGCTGAACAATGGCGATAGGGATTTTCCCGTCATTCTCTTCAGTGCCGGTAATTTCTTGCCGCTCCACGTATCCACGCTTGCGCCCCTGCGTCTTCAGGAAAAATATCAACGCCGTGGTATCTTCGCCAGAAAGAACCTTCTTATAGAGCATCGATTCCGCATTGTCGATCATGCTTTCCCTGGCATCCTCCAGCGCTTGCATGAGTGTGGGTGATTCCGTACATCGGTTCCAGATGGTGCCGCGCGAAACGCCAAGCTTTCGGGCGATGACGGCCACATTACCCTTTGTTTCTGCGATAAGCGGTTCTATGTCCGCGACGGTTGTTTTAATAGCGCCCATTTTTATACTGTCAATTCACCAAAAGAGCGGTCAGAAGGGATCGAACCTTCCCCTGTCGGCTGGTCATTCCCTAGCTTAACCAATGTCATGCCGTAATTATTAACGCCTTCGGGTATTACTACCCCAGGCTTTAACCGTAACTTATTTTTCTTGAATTTACGATAATCGACTTGATGCTGCCACCGCCCCCACTTGCGCGTTATCGTTGTCACATCGGGGTGTTTCTGCTGTAACTCCAATGCCATCTTATAGCGACCGTCGCCCTGGTAGTGAGGCGTCATTCCACCGCTAACGACCATTGTCTTTTGCTTGTCCACAAGGAACGCGTAGAAAATCGCTGTACAAAATCCATTCTTCAGTATACGCAAACACAGATCGGTATCGTCATTGTAAAATCCCTCATTGCGATAAGGTATGCTGGTTTTTATGAGCATATTAGAATAGATTCGAGTGTTAAAATTGACTGGTGGCCTTTTCTGATCACTAGGTGCGAACATTCGATAGTGCATTCCAGAAATATATAAATTATCATATCGCTTAGTAAAGTCCTCTATCGTTTTTAGTGCAGTTCCATCAAGCATTTTGATTCGCTTGTTTTGATGAAGTCTATAGATACATCGAATATTATCGTCAAACGTCCAGAAATATTCTGCGCCTAAACTCTAGGCATAATTCCAGATGTAATTTCTGGTAACGACTAATCCCTTATTTACATGAGGCAATACATGTATCTTGTCTTTACCAACAAATTTCGAATATTTTTCGCATTCTTGTTCCTCGACAAAAGCAGTGTATGGTACTTTCAATTCGTCAAACATCTTGATTGTTAGACGACTATCCCATCTGCCTTTTGTAGGAATAAATACGGGATAGTCAGGATTCATCCTTGTATCCTATATTCTTTAGAACTTCGTGCGGTTTATAGGGATGCCAAATTGATTTTGTTTTGTCAGTGAATGTTTGATGTATGATTCGCGCGAAGTCGTCAACGTCTGAGGCTTTTTCAAAATGAACAATGATACTCCTTAACGCTCGCTTATCTTCCTGTTCAAACTCCGGCATACCACGCCAATGCTCGTTAGGATCATCCCCTAGTCCTTCTGGCGTCAACTCCGCCAGCATCGCATCAAGCTCACTCTGTTCAAACAGTCCTTGCATATCTAGCCCGGCTTGCGCATCGGCTAGCAATTGCTCTACATCCCAGTCCAAATTGAGTTGCGCTACTCGATTCGCCGCGATGCTGATCTCTCTGGCCTCTGGACTGTCAGCGCTGGCTATGTCATCACGTACCATGATAATCGGCTTGGTGCCGTCATGGTGAACAACCAACACATCATCATCAAACACGATGGCCGACGTTTCTAATCTGGCTGAACCGTCTATTATCTCACCATCAGCGGCGGCGGTCATGGGTGCCACATAGCCACGCTTGCGCATGGACGATTCAAGCGTACCCAGACCACGCTGCTTGTGCTTGTTTAGGTTGCGCCGTTGTGGGCGAAAGTTGGCGATTTTCTCTTGCTTAACTTCGACCATTACGCCGCACCCTCAAGCATCTTCATCTTACGTCGCCACCGGTGATTGAACGCTTCAAACTCTGCCTTGTACGCATCCTGCATCGTCTTGTATTGCCGCCATGCAACATCCGTGCGCCTGGACTGAAATAAAGTAATCTGTTTGCCCAACTTAACCACACGCTCTTTTAGCGTTGGGCTGGTGAAGTAACTATGTGTCCAAATCCCACAGGGGCAAAGCAAGCCAACCTCGATCAGATTTGTTCTGACCTGGCGCTCTTGCAAAATGTCCTCTAATTTGTTTTCGGCATTGCAATGCTCGCAGACAATGAATTTGCCGGCCATCAACTCACCACGTAGACAAACATATTAGAATCTCCATACTCCTGGCGGGCAGGGTCGGCCATTTGGCATACGATACGCCATGCCCATGTGCCGCAGTGCCGATGCCCGTTTTAGTGTGGCGCTATTCGGGTCGAGCACGAACCATGAGCGGCCAAACGGTAGGCATACACAGATGCAAGATGCCCTGCGGCGCGTTGTATTAATCATCGCCATTTGTCCCGATAGAAGCTATTGTTATCTGCACTCTGCGCAGATGTAGCGATAGTATTAGTGTCATCGTCATTGTACAGGATTTGCGCCGTACTGGTCTGGATAATTTTGTTTTTAGCCAAAGCGAACAACCATCCCAGAATAGAACCCATGCTAGCGGTTGATGCCGGTACGCTCGTTGGCTCCACATTGGCATAAGCCCAAACATCAGCAACAGCGCTAGCCGATGCCCCCACCGACGACCGGATATATTCCGTGCCACTAACGCCCACAGCCACAACGCCGCCCGCATCGGGCAACGTCATCCCGGCGTGGTGAAATGCTCCACTACTAGCTGGTGATTCATACCAGCCAGTAGTACTGAATGCCGAATAAACCGCGCTGCCATCCAACTGATAAACAATACAGCCGATGGCCTGGCCGGTTTTGCTTGCGCCGAGATAGGCGTCAAATGGGACGGATTGCGTCATTTTGCACCATTACGAATTACGCCCCACGTGGCGACGATGCGGCCATCGGGCGTCAGTTGCGGAATTGCGGCAATGCTGTAGCCGCGCTGCGCAACGAAGGCTTGCACCTCGGCCAAAAACGACTGATCCTCCTGGCGCTCTTTCTCTGCCTGCTGGCGTTGGTAGGCGGCGATTTGTTCAGGCGTGATGGTTGGTTCGGTCGCTTCGCTCATTGCGGTTTCTCCCCTGGCAACTCAAGTCCGAACGTCCCAGGTGCCGCTTTTTCGATGGCTTGCATTACTGTGACGATAGTCGTCATCGCCTCCTGTAACGCTGCAATATGTGGCAACACGGCAGACACCATGTCGGCGTGCGGCTGTTGCCAGTCGGGATTGTCCGCAATCCACTGCTGAAGCGCCTGGTATTCACGCAGTGCCTTGACTGCGTTTGGGTAGACGCCGTAGCGTATCGTGTCCCGTGGAGCGTTGCGCATGGTGGCGTATTCGATATTGCGTGCGAGTTGTTCGTTGGTCATATTTATGTCATTCCAAAAGCTTGCCCGTCGTCGATGAGAGCAGTGACAACTTGGAGCAAATTGTCCGCCATTGCGCGTAAATTTTCATAGGCAGTGCGCAAACTGTTTAAGTTCGCCACGGTCGCGTACACACTCCCGACCTGAAGGTTGTCCACGCCGGTATAAGCGCCGCTCTCGGCGTCAGTCGTGTAGGCGTTGACGGTTCGGGCGGCGGTGGAATATGTCTGTGTGTAGGCACTCTGGGCGGCGGCGGTCGGTATGATTTCCGTCGTCGAACCGCGACGAAATTTCAGGCGAGAGTTGTACCAAATGTCCCCGTCATTGGGAGTGGTAGGGTCAGACCCACTCCTGATCCGCTGTGACGCCCTGTTGCTATTGCTTGCCGCAATATCCAACAATGCAGTCGGAGAGGTGCCATTGATTGCAACGTACCCTGGGCCATTCACGTAAACACGCGGCGATGGAGACACCACGGCATCCTGTGTTGTTGCGGCATCCGAGGTGTGAATCACAACTATGCCACCGTATCTAAATTCTATGCCAGCCCACCCCGCCGTTCCCGTTCCTACCGTCCGATATTCGTCCGTAGAAGGCCAGCCTCGTAAATTTTTCGCAAACAATACGTCGCCATAATTAGCCCGCCTACTAATGGAAATCACCGCAACCTGGTCGAATGTGGCTGGATGCCCAAACCACATCTCACTGTTGACGCCCTTCACATCCAGTGTTGCGCGGGGCGACCCGCCATTTATGCAGAGACGCTTATTTGTCGAATCCCAGGCTCCCATTGTCGTTCCGTTGGCTGATTGCATTAGCAGCGCATTCACCCCGTCCGCAGCCGGCCTCCACACTCCCGTCACCACCCGCCCCGCCACGGTCAGCGCATCGTTGGCGGCATCGTAGGTCATGCCCGCATCACCAGCCAGATCACCCGCAGAGTTGAAAATCACCTGCGTTGTGCTGCCAGGTACAGCGTGCGTGTGGCCGCTGGCAGCAAAAGCATCCGGAGCACTGCCTTGCAGCGTGGTGGCATTCAGCCCGCTGCCATCCACGTCAACCGTGAGCAATTTGGTCAGCACGTCCGCGGCTGTATATCCTGACGATAGCAGATATTGCGTGTGCGGATTCGCCAACGCCACATGAGCAGCAACCGCGCCGCTGGCCTCAAAACCCGTGTAAACAAATGCACCGCCGCTGTGGTTGTAGGTGACGGCCTTACCATTGTCGCCGCTGCCGGGAACGGGCACGTCAACGAAATCGCCACCACTAATGCGAGACGGAACAAATGTTACAGAAGCCATATTAAAACAGCACCGGAAGAGTTAAACTCAGCAAATAGGACACCGCACAAATCCAGACAAAAAATACAATTCGAGTAAATACAGGCGTGCTAACCATCTTCTTTAGTTCTTGACTCGCTAAACAATTCTTTGAAAAGTTTTGTCCTGTCGAGAATCTTATCATCCCGACTCGCCAGCATATTCGCACTGAGCACAGCCACAAAGCACACCAGCATAATCAATAGCCCAGCGCCACAAAACCAGATGGCAAGCTGTCCCATGTACTCAATTTTACAATCAAATGAAATTAATTATCAGTCACCCGTTGGGGGACAAAATATATCGGAGATTGAATCGAGGTTGATAACATCAGCCTGATGCGCGCGCAGTATGGCGTGCTCCAGGCAAACGGCCTTAAGCTTTACCAGCGCTCGTTTACGGTATGTTTTTACCGTTTCGGCGGACAAATTCGTTATACTCGCTATCTGCCCGCGAGTGTAGCCCTGGATAGTCATTGTAAAGACTTCCAATTCTCTAGGCGACAAATCTCTAGGCGACAAACTCACGGCTTGCCTCTCTCTAAAAAATCGACATGGCTGCGCAGTTCAGCCACGCCCAGCCGAAGATCAACGATTTGACCTTTAATCGTCTCGGTCTGTTGATAGGCGATAAAGGCGAAAATCACCACAACCAACAGCATCATTACGAGCACCATTGATAATTGTTCAATTCGCTTTATCAGCCCGTCAACCTCTACCCGCAGAGCGCCTTCGCTGACCGCTGCCCGATCCCTGCCACCTCGATGCGCCGTGCGGTAATGGTAGCGGCTACCAGGCAATACCACCCGCTCATAGGCGGTAAAAAAATCTCCACTGTCAGCGAGAGCAGCGGAGAAGAGAACGGTCATAGTCACAGCCTCCACATCGGGAAGCTGGCCGTCATAATAAATCAAATCACATGCTACCGAGCGCAAACGGTTTAATAGCTCCTCAATAAATTCAGGCGAAGAGCAGGTGTTCAAATACACCAACTTCACGCCCAAGATGTGAGCGTAACGAGCTACATCCATAGCACTGAGGTATGGCTTCTCAGACAACCACACGCCATTTTCGTCAGCGTGAGTCAGCAGCGCCAGTACGTCACATGATTCACTAATCGCAACCTCATGCGCTATGTCAAGATTTGAGACAAATCCAGACAACGACGTTTTGGGGAGTACCATGTGGTCAGCAGTGAAAGCGTCCGTTTCGGTTTTATTGTCAACTCCCTCCATCTCTGGAGAAATGCAAAAAACATTCATGTTAAGCACCCCGCGATTACACTTACACTGCGTCACTATGTAATCGTATGGGGCGCCTTAATCCTTCACATCACTACCTGACGACTGTACTACAATTGAGATGTTTTCTCAACTGAAATCACTCATCATTCCAACACTGGCAATCTTTGCCAGCAGCATAACAATGCGGACATATACCAACGACAAGGCTTACCATGTCGGTAATAAAGTTCATATTTATATCTAGTCCATTGCCGCGCACACCATGCGCAATCATTAAATCCACAACCGTTCTGAGTAATTCCTCGTGCTCGATGACCTCATCTGGATTAAGTCTTTTGAACTCTATCATTAACTCCCTCGCTGCACCCCTGTTTTGGCCTCAAATTAGCGATTTATACATCAACGTGTAGGTTGGTATCAAAAACTGAAAACATCGCTAATTTGAGGCGTTTTATGCCAAATCGTACACAGTCGCGGCGATGCCGCTATCGCACAACGTCCGCACGATGACAAGCTCAATAATTGCCCAGTCACCACCAGCTAGTCCGGCGCCTATGCGTGGCATGTGGACGCTATAGTTATTGTTGACTGCGTACAATGCCACATGGCGTAGGCACGTTTCGAGCGCAGCGTAATCAATCGCCGGTTTGCCTGGTTTGCTGTAGCGCCGTTGGGCGATCATGTTGGCTACCGTGATGCCTTTCCGAACGTCAATAAAATCACACATGCCTAATCGTCTGTGGGTCATATCTCGATAAAATTTCTCTGGCTTTGCCCATCGTACTGATATTGCGCCGCTAAAGCCCTTGCCCCATCCGCCCGCCGTGTTACAGATGTGCGCTATGATAGCCGGGCGTGCGTTTGGTTGTGTAGCGTCGCCTATGACGTAGTTAATCACGCAGCCTCCCTTGCTCATCAAAAATCTCACGCTGCAATTCAATCTCCTCTAGCCAAATATCCGCTTTTTCACCCGTGCTAGTGTGCTTGATTAGCGCGTTCTTTCGGCGTGTAATTAGGCGCTTACCCGGAATAGTATGCGCTGTATCGGCGTGCATTGCATCGTAAAGCAATGTTGCCAAGCGCATGGCCTTGTCTGTGTATCGCTCGTTTTTCATGATTTCTCCTTTAATACCGTCAATCTGTCATCCATCCCATGAACTTTTCCCGTCTCCACGGCTCTTTCATCCAACTGGTATCGGGGTCAGGCAGTGACAACGCTTGCGCCACTGTCAGCCAGTGGTCAAAATCACAATTGACTGTTTTGCCCGATTTACTTGTCCACTGAACGCCGCCTCTTTCCTCAGCAGCCAGCAACAGCGCCAGCGTAGAGCGCACATCCTGAACGCAGTAATCAATCACTGCCTGTCGTTCGCCTTTTGCCCACAGTTCAGGCGCTTTGGCCCCATCGATGCCTTTTACTTTGCGAGGCGTGCCCATGCCAGCGCAAAGGGTGTCTAAGCCAGGCGCGTAGCCTAGTTGACAAAATAGGTGGAAGAACATATCGACATGATTGCGGGCAAGCGCCTTGCATAAATGTGACATTTTCGATTCCGAAGCCAACAAGCGCAGGTCAAATCCTAATGAATTAAAACCAACCAGTGTATAGCCTTCAATAGCTAAATTTTCCAATCCATAAACGGCGCATTGCAAGCCAACATTACCAAGTTCTGGGTATCCGCTCCACACAACCGCATTGTCGCTGTCAGATAAAGCCACAGCGACGCATGAGACGCCCAACGGCGCAACTGACCACCAGTCGGTAACGCCGGTTACGTCTTTGATAATCTCTAGGTCGAAAACTGCGTATTTGTTGGTCATTGTTATTCTCCCTTTGTTGTCACTTATTAAAAAACTTCGCATATTCAAACAAAACACGTTGGGCTTGCTGCTACTACACGAATAATGATAGAGTCTAATTTAATGTAGCAGCATTTTCTAGTAATTACATACCTCTTTTATTTCGTACTCGTGTATTTTACATACCTTACATACCTCGACATACCTTTTGCTTAGAACACCCCCACCACTATATGTAGTACCTACCTATCTATATCTAGTAGTGTACCTATATTTTAGTATATAGGTATGTAAAGGTATGTAGGTATGTAATTTACACGAGTAAAATGCTTACATACCTTGATGATGAGGTATGTAAGGTATGTAATTTAAGGAACGGTGTATAGCGGCGATTTTTCCTTGATGCCATACCAGCGCGATGGGCGTTTTTCGTTCCTGCATCCTTTTTCTTTTAGGACTACTGCAATGTCCATTTGAATTTGGCGCTCATTTCCCTGGTAGCCACGCTCACGAAGAACAGCAATGATTTTTTCCGTCTCCTCTACCCATTTTTCATTGTCAGGATTTACATTGAAACATTTATCCAAATAAACTTCAGCGGGATTAATCATCACGTGTTCGGCGTTGATGGCGTCTCGGCTCTCAACTTCGCAATCTACAGGTGCCCCTGTTTCGCCCGCCTTATACAACGCTACAGCTTGCGCCCAAACTTGATTGACGTTAATCTCTTTAGAATACTTTTTACTAATGCCAACAAGGTCAACGCACATGAATCGCCTATTACCTGTGGTATCTCTGAGATACCCAGTGCCATCGTCATTGACCGTTCCAACAAACGAAGCTACAACCCATTTATTAATAAGGTTGTGGGCGTAGGGTGGCTTGTAAGATGCCCTTTTCTGCATAATCAATTGCTTGATTGCTTCTACGTCCTGACGCTTTGTGGTTGCGCCTAACTCGCCTACTTCCCAAATAAATTTCTTGGTCATCAACATGTAGGTTTCCTGGTGGGCATCTGGTCGAATCGGCCCCTCATGTCCAAAATCTGGTAACGATAAACATAACCACGTTGCCAGATATGATTTACCGATGCCTTGTGGCCCACCTAACACAAGCATGGCGTTTTGCTCCTGGCCTATGACTTTGGATGCAGCACCAATTAGCCAACGCTTAAGAAAAGCATGAAATACCGTCAATTTGGAGCCATCGGGATATGTAATCAAATCGTGTTTATCAGTAAAATAACAAGCCAACTTTGCGATGTGGTCTTGACCATCCCATACTTGCGAAGTCAGATAATCAGTAATAGGATTAAATGGGTTTTTCGATGCGTGCGCTACGTAGGCATCTTTAATCACGTTTATCTCCTTATGTCCTAATGCCCGCATGTCTGTGTTTATGTGCGCTTCTATGGCGTCTGACATGGGCTTTCCATTCACCTCTATTGTGTCATCTAGATCATTCATGCGAAAGCTGTAGCCAATGCCAGCCAAAATGCCTATGTATTTCCACGGGTCAAAAATATTTCTATTTGTCGGCTTACTGTTGCTATTTTGTTGTCCGTTGCCTTGTGGTTGTGTCGCCGCGGTCGGTTGAGCATTTGGCATAGTAAATTGATAGGTCTGCGCAGTATGCCCATTCCCATTAACTGGCGCTGCTGTGGGCGTTTTTACCAAATCATCTGGATTACCCAGGTTCGTCACCTTCGGCTGATAGGTGTTAGCGCATGACGCCACGGCTTTATCAATAGTAGCATTGCGGTAATCGTCTCTAAGCCATTTTGGACGAAATAGCCCAGACCGGCGAAACACCTTGTCAATACGGTCTTTGTCTCGGCCAAACCAAAACGCCAAACGATTGCACAGCGCCATGTCAGCGTCGCTGTGATCGTCTTTGTAGTCTGACATATCGCCAGACCACAGAGCAGCGGCCACAGAGTCTTTCTGCTGCATTTTCTCAAGGATGGTTTGGTCGTCTAATTCCACAGGTACGGTGTCCTGATTTGCTACTGCAACCCGTTTTGTTTTTGTCTGCTCAATTAATGGTTCAATCTGTTTGGTAAAATCATCCAAACTATAAATCAAATCCATGTCGAATTTAACAATCTGCACCTGTGGATAGTCTGGATCGTACTGTGGTTTACGGTTGTAACTGCCTGGTACGCGCAAGACGCGCGTAATGTCCTTCGCCGCGTTATCACTGCCAACAAAATCAACCCAGGCGTATTGAATGTCCATAATGCGCTGTCGAGCATCTGGACTGTCAATATGATAGGTTTGTTCTAGCAGCCAATATGTATGATAGCCGCCCCCGCTGAATATAACCACACTGGGCGGTGTGTCTAACTGGCTAATGGACTGCAACAAATGTTCTTTTGATTGACCCTCGATTAAATCAAACTCGGCAAATAAACAGTTGACGGCTTCGATGGTTTCTAGTAATGCCCGCTGGCGCATTCCGCGCTTTACAATGGACGGGTGGACGCCAAAATAAATATTAATTGTGTTGGAGTTCCACACCGAGCGCTGTTTATCTACTGGAAACCATGAAGACAAATTTCCTTCGTCACCATCTGGAGACCACCAATAAGCGAAAGAGCCGCCGCGCCAAAGACACTTCGTGAAGTCTGCAAAACGAGGATCAATCATAAGAACTTCCCTAAGCCGCTAATAACAATTTCATTTTACTGCTCAATTGTAAAACTCTATCCGCTGTAACAGTTTGACCTGAATTTTGCTTTGCCAACCGTGCCAAAAAGTCTTGACCTGTGCGCGAAACTTCAGGCCCCACGTAAATTGTATCGATGCGGTTTTTGTAACCTTTGGCAATAGTTAACGTCCTTTCAGGCTCGTTAGGTTGACCGTCGCTAATCACAATAAAGCGCATATCAGGCACATCTGCCACTTTTGCAAACTGTAAGGCTTTGGCTAGGTCTGTGCCGCCACCCATCATCAGCGGTGTTCCAGATGGACAGAACACACAATCGTTACTGAAGGCGAGCACGGCGATTTTACCCGGCATACTGGCTTGCAGTGCAGCCAGTTCAGTGCAAGCCGCCTCATAGCGTGATTTTCCGCCTTGCGCGTCTTTGTCTTCCATGCTGCTCGAAACATCTACCAGGACAATGCAATCTGCATTTAGGAATGATTCAGCTAGCGCGATCCCTGTGTCTTTTGACACCTGGCTCAAACTTCCCTTGACCACTGTGGTTTTCATTAAATTGTTCATAGCCATTGCTCCATAGGTTTCTCACTGCCCATTGGCCAGGACGACACCAAAACTCTACCCTGACTATCGAAAATGTCAGTCCATTGCAAGATTTTTTCAACGATAAATTTACCGCTCTTGCTATGCCCCTCTCCTAAAATATACCCACAGCGGAGCGGCGAACGATAGCCATAGTCCTGATTTAACAGGTCGCTGGCGTTCTCTGTGCGTGGTAAGCTGGCCTGTAGAGCTAGACCGGCATCATATTTTTCACGCTTGGTAGTCAGGATTGTGTAGGCGTTTTGGATAGCGTCGAATTGTTTTCTTGCATCCAATTCCTTACAAACGTCTGGGTGCCATTGTTTAGCCAAGCGTCGATAAGCCTTTTTGATCTCATCAGCGCTAACGCTTGATTCAACACTAAGTACATTGTAGAGCGTTGACGATTCACCCGGCTTTTCTGATAGTCCAAACCAGGCATATAAAGCTGATTTACTAATAGCTACTGACCACGCATTTTGACACCATCCGTAAGCCGTCTGCGATCCATCCTGGCGGTTTTTGCACCGTCCGATATAGCGAATTTCAAACAACTGCATTGTGTTCATGGTTTTGCCTCAACCACATCGGCCATTGTGAATTCAAGGTTTTTGTCTTGCCGCGCTAGCAGGGCATTGACTCGCTCTATGTCTTCTGGTGTTTGCGGGATTTTTCCATCGTTGATCAGAAGGATTTGATCTGCGCCATATTTAGCCAACAGTTCATTCATAGTCATGCGGGGCGTCTGTGGTTTTTGCACTGGTGTTACAGTCCAAGAGCCATCAATTACATCACCCTCGGTTGTTACCATTGCGCCTAAAGCATCAGCGCGCACCATGCCCAAAGTAATGTCAGGGAAAACCACATCCTGAACGAAACCTTGTGCGCGCCAGTAGCACATTGCTTCAGCGTACATCAACCAATTGTCTTTTGTGTCTAGCTTGGCGCGCTTGGCATCTTCCAAAGTAAATTGACGGGTAGCGCTAACTCCATTTTTGCGCTTGAGGGAAATTTTGTATCCAAGAAAATCGCCTTTCTTATCAACAAGACGTTCCTCTTGATAGCCGTCGAATTCACCACTAATTACAATTTTCCCCCAAATAGCTTTTGGCGATAGTGCTGGCACGTTGTTAATTACATGCACAGTTTGAAAGGCTGACGTAAGCGGCAGGCCATTCTCCCAGGCTGTGAGCATTTTGATTTCGGCTTCTTCTTGTCTGAACAATCCTAATTTCCCTGAAGCTTTCGCGCTCAATGCGATGGTTTGAATCATCGCCCATGTGGTTGGTTGTAATTCGTGTTTAACAATTGCGTTCATTTGTTCAATTCCTTTTCAATTTCTTCAGCATTGTGAAGGTACTCTGCTATTTCTGGATAGTGAGCACTGTTCACAATGAACAGTTCGTCGTATTCTCCGAGTGACAAAGCGGATTTGACAGATCGCTTGATGCCATCCCCGAAACCTTGAGCGTTGATAGTTGACTGTTTATGCGTCAACCACGATAAGGCTTTGGCAGGGTTGTAGTTGAACAGACACAACAACGTGTTCGCCCGTTCAATGCCAATGCCCGGTAGACTAGTCAGCATGATTTCACCGTAGGACATTTCCCGGCTTTTCATTGCCGGTTGCAAGACTTTCTCTTTTGATAAATCTCGATTGCACAGTCCCAACACAGTTGCTTCATATTCCTCATCACCCAGACAATAGATAATCACAACGCCCATTTCCTGAATTTCACGTAATGCACCCTGCAAAGAATTCCAACCCCAACCAGTCACCCCGCTATCGGTCATCACATTGCAACCGATAGGTCGTATAATCCCAGTGACAACGATGTAAGACCACGGTGATTTGTCACGCATCCCGGCAGCTTGATAGAAGATGTGTTTATCTTTGATACTATTGAGCAAGTCTGTTGGCGTCTTACGCTCAATACAAATCAAATCACCTGTGTCTGTGGTTGCCAAAATGTCGCCATACTCTAAATTAGCTGGCATCTTTGGCACACCGCCGAACGTCAATTTATTGAGCCAGGGCGCTGTCGCTAGCTCATTTGTATCAATCATTATTGCTGTTAGCATAGTTGCTTCCTGTTAAAAATGGCCTCATCAATTTAACAGATGAGGCCATTTTTAATTACAGACTGAACAAAAATTGTTGGGCGGCTTCTTCATCTGCGAGGAGTGCGGCTGTGTAGAGTTCTGCGTAGGAGTTGAAGAATTCTGAATCAGGGACTAACGCCAAAATAAATTGAATGTCCATTATGTTGCTCCAATCAATTGTTTGACTTCAGGTGAATCCACGGTGAAGAATTTCGAGATCATCGGCATCCCGTCAAGCATGGTTTTCAGCATGTCGATATTGCCTTTGGTCTGTTTGACCAGAGCGGGCAAAAATGCTAATGCCGTTTCGCGCTCCTGGTTAACCACGGGTGTATCCATGTCAACCGTCATAGCGGGATTGCCTTCTGGCACTGTGGCTTTTGATACATTGCCCTCACCGAGATAGTTGTCAACGCAAGTTTTTTCGCTATCAAAAATGGCATGAAATTTGAAGGTTGTTCCTTCCATCAGGTCGCCATCTTTATTTGTCCATTTTCGACCATTTTTAACAGTCTCAATTTTGACAAACTTCCCCTCTAACGGTCGAAGTTCTTTCAGCCCACACCCATCGCGCAATGACGGCCATACAATGCGGCCCCATTCGCCACGCGCATCACTGAGCACGGAGCGCTGAATCAGCTTGGTCAAGCCCATTTCGCCAATGGGATTCAGCGTAAAGCTGATCTCTGTGCTGCGATCTTTGGGATCGTCTCCTTCAATCCACGTATGTTTGGGTTGACCTTTTTTCAGAATGACGAAACCCACATCGATTTGAATTTGTCCCCATAAATAGTCGCCGCGTTCGGCGTCTTCTACTGCTGAGGCCCACGGATCATGAATCATAAAATTATCCTCTTTCTTGAATATCTTGTATACTGCACTCGAACAAAACATTTGGTTGGCCCGATTGATTCTGTGGGAATCTTTCGGGTTTTTTTGGTGCCTTAGTTGCACCCCGTCCCCTACATCGAAAGATATAGAGGCTAGGGTAAAACTAAACTGGCGGGTTTTTCGGCTAGGGGATTGCGCCCCTCTGGAGCGTAGCTGGAATCGAACCAGCGGTCTCTGGCGTGCAAGGCCAGCGTTTTACCATCAAACTTTACGCCACTTCCCAGCAAGCCATCCGCCAAAATCTATGCAATTTCACCTCCAAAAAAATAAATCCCGTACTACTGGGGACTGCGAATCAAGATTTAGTAGGCATTCACAGGTGGTAGCTGTGCTTGATTCGCCCCCAGTAAGACGGGATTCGTATTACTGTATGCATACCTACTAATTGTTAATCCTCGCCAGTCCCTACCACAGTTCTAGCGATTCTATTCTGCTACCGCCTGACCGTCCAAAGTACGGGACTGCGGGCTGATCACGCCCCAACGTCGTCACGTATCAGAAAGTAGCATTTATTGACAGTTGGCGGCAGTGCCATCGCGTACAGCCAGTTCTCCGATTTTTGATTCGGTAGCGATCCTGCACCGTTTCGGGTCGCTGTACTGCCAAAAGTCATTTCTGCTACCGCCTGACCGTCTAGCTGTTCAGCAACGTCTCATGAGTGTGTCACGTTCGTCACGAATCAGGCAGTATGCATTTTTAATTACTGAGTCCTCAAGGTTTGCGTTACAGCTTCTATGTAGTGTATTATTGCAACCATTAAGAACTGAAAACAGTATAGCACGGTTGCGCTATGGTGTCAATATAGTTTTGTTAGAGTTTCCGTACGATTCATATACGATCTGGAGCAAACCCATGAAACGAGAGAGAACACCCTATACTATCAATACCATCCCGATTACGCTTAGGCTAGATGCCACATTGCATGAATGGCTGAGAGAGCAAGCTCAGAGAGAACAAAGATCGTTGAACTCTCAGATCGCCGTCATCCTTCAACGGGCAAAGGATTACAATACTCCCCAAACTGTAAATTTCAACCGGCAAAATCCACCGGCTTGACAAAAATGATTCTACGCGAGAAGGCACATTACTAATATTGCCGGGCGAGGGAGTCAAACCCCATCCTCACGACTATGCGCCGTGCGTGCTGTCGTTACACCACACCCGGCACGATTACCACCACGTAACGGGAATGTCATAGCGCTGGACGATGGCCTGGCGTGGTATTACTACATCGTCCGTCGTCTTGCCATCTCTGTCTACCGTTTGAGCTATAATCACCCTGTCACTATCGCTGCTGATGAGATAGCCAACGACGTAGATGTCACTATTTAGATGCAGACAGGTAACGGTGTGTTTGACGTTGCTCATAGCCTTTATCTTGTCGCTCGCCCTAATCGCTATCGTCAACTCGCCGTGTGCTTTCAGTGGCGTGTCGCCATGCCCTGATAGGTAGCGGTGTTCGTTGTGCCTGGCAATGTAACAGTTATCGTCTGGTGACCAGGCAACTGTGATGGTTGGTGGTGTATTCATGGTTTCTTCCCGCAAAACTTCTCCAACACGCAGAGGTCACGAAGGCCATTGCGATGGCTTGTGGTCTGGCTAGTGGTGATGCAATAGTTATTTAAATTGAGCATTTTAAAATTTCACAAGCCCCTGTCCAGGTACGTAAATACCGTCACGCTTGGCTTTACGTCCCGCCTCTATTGCTTCAGCCTCGGTGTCATACATGCCTATTTGTTTTATTTTGCGCTTACCATTCTCCTTACGGCTAAGCACCGCGGCATAGCGCCCAGCGTAACGCCATACAGTTGGCTTGTAACCTTTTTTTGATGCCGGGTCTATGGGTTGGATATAAGCCAGCATGGTTCGTAATTCTGGCGTTGTAATGCCGTTTCGCTTGCCGATGGTGCGCAGGAAGGATGTACACCCGCGCTTCCAACCCATTATTTTATCAATTTCAAACGTGGGTACACCCGTTTTCATCAGCGCAATCATTTTGTATTCTGTCGGTGTCAACTCAAGTCTGACAACCTTTAGCGGTGCGCTAGGCGTACCACCGGTGATTTTCTTCAGCAACCGTTGGCAATTTACGCAGTGGACGCTATCGGCATCATTTGCCGCTCGCCAGTGGCGCTGAACGGCGCTTTTTCCACATAGCGTCAGTGGTGCGCACTTGGCAACCACATGCACCTTCCTGGTGTGCGAATCGCTCTTGCGTGCGGATATGATGCGCTCGTAGTTCATTGTGCGTCACTGGCGAAATTGAATCGTTTTGACAGCACATTTTCGCGGTGCTCAACCGTCCATCGCGCAGATGCGCCACTATAGCAGCGCTCAACCACAATAAATCCGTGCCTGTTGCGCCACGCGATCGGCAATTCACCGGCGATTATTACAGGAGTAATGCTGGTGGCGTCGGTGTCCGGTAGTGGAATAAATTTGCGCTTCATGTTGCCTCGTTAAAACTTACACCTACCCTACGGACAAACTCGCAGGGAACACCATTACCTATGATTGTGCAGGCCAGTTTTTTATCGGACGGTAGCGCGTAACTGTCCGGCATGGTCTGCCAGCGGGCATAGCATCGAGGCGACGCCATGCGTATCTTCCCACCGATCTGCATCCTGGTTGCAATTTTTCCGAAATTCGACGTGATTGTGAAGATCGGCGCGCCAGGCGCAACGATGGGGAATGAAAACTTTGAACTCGCATTAGCCCCGTTGATCACAAATTCTCGCTTTTTGTTCCCCGCTAATTTCGCGATCTGCCAAGCCGGAAACGTGGATTCTTTCAGCCCAGGCGCCAAATCCTCAATTGCCGCCAACCAGCCTACCGGCTTTGATTTCGGGATTGTCGGCAGTAGTCCCCTCGATGCCACCAGGAATAATCGCCAGCGATTTTGAGGCACGCCATAATTTGCCATGTTGACATGATTGAAATCGTACATGTAGCCCATATCGGCCACGGCATTTAGAATCAATCTGAATGCCTGAAAATTGCGATACTCCCAAACATTCTCCAATGTAAAAAAGCGGGGGCGCTGCGCTCTTAATGCACGTACTACTGCATGGGCGCTATGGATGTCTGATCCAGCCTCACCATTATCCACTTTTGCATGGCTGGCATTAATACAGGATGGCGACGCGTGCAGCCAGTCCACACTCGGCAATGCGGCATAATCCACATCGGCAACGTCGGCCACAATGATGTGATCACCTACGTTGCGCCGGTACACGTCAGCGATGGACTGATTAAACTCTACGGCCCACGTCGGCGTATGGTCGGCCTGGATCATGCCAACATCTACCAATCCACCACCACTGACATGGTCGCTGTACGCATAGATCATCCTCACTGTATTGCGGCGGGTTACTCAGGCCCCGCCGCCCGCTATTCCCCTGAGAGAAACTGCACACATTTAGCCGTACAGGTTATGGTGGCAATAGTTGGAGTCGAACCAACACGCTCCAGTCAATCTGGTGCTCTATCCATTTGAGCTACACTGCCATATATGTCCCTGGGCGATGGCCTAGGCCAAATCCGTGCGCACCCTCACCGGCGATAGGCTAGCATCATCCGGCTACTCTACACCTACTCTAAACAACTAGCGCCCAGGTATACTGGCGCTCCTCTAGCTCCCATCGCCGCCATGAGCAGCGTTGACACCTCGATAGTGCTGGCAAGCCCCGGCGAAAGGAAAGAGAAAGCCGGTTGCAGAGCGCCCTAGATTGTTAGTTTTGATTGTACAGATGTTCTACTGACACAGCGAGCGCCACCGACAACTTTTGCAGCGTATTATAGGATGGCCGTTTGCAGCGCTCGCCGCCGCGCATCCTACTGAGCATTGGCACAGAAATGCCGGTATCCCGACTTAGCTGACCTAAACTCAGATTTTTTTCTTCCATCAATTTTTTTAAGTTATCACTCGAAAATGATGCGCTCATATTTTGCATTTTCCTCATATTGCTATAATATGAAATTATACTCAATTTTTTACTTTTGTCAATAGCGAATTTCGAGGATACAGAAATGGTAGAAAATGAGACAAGAGCAATTAGAAGCGGGAAAAGGATCAAGGGCTTGCGTAAGCGCTTGGGCCTTACGCAAATTCAGTTAGTGGAAAAGTTACCATTTGAAATTGGCAACACAACGTTGTGCGCGTGGGAATTGGGCACGATTGAACCAAGCGTCGAAAATGCCGTCATGCTGGCTCAATTTTTCAAGGTCACTGTGGATTATCTGCTATGCGCCCCCGGTGCTGACAAGCCGCAATGGGTTGACGATTCAGGGCAGCGCGTGGCCTACCCTCCAGAGGTTGAGGAGGCGGCAAAATATCTTCTGGCGCTGGGCAAGCCAGAAAGACGCACAATCGTTCGTCATCTGCCTAAAATCGCAGATATGGCGACAGATGCAATCGAACGTGAAAAGCGGCGCCTATTAGAATATGGGCAACAACTGAGCGAGGATGGGCTAGAAAAATGGGAGCTTGATAATGGAGTCAAGCTTTTTTAATGCTCACCCTCTGGGGGCGTTGGCAATTCTTCCAGTTGCTCTAAATCCAAATCGTCAATATCGAGTTCATCACCGGTCTCGTCAACTTCGGTATTTTCTTCTTCGTCCATAAAAATCCTTACGCAGTTTAGTTCGCTGTAAATAGCGGACTAATATTTAATCGCATAATGGTAAAAAATCCTTCAGGCAATTTTCATGCAATGAGGGATTTTGTTTTTATGAATTTTCTAAAATATCGAAATTGCCCCTTGACAAATGGCAAGATTTGTATTATACTGGATTTATCAAAGCGCAGTAACAAAAAGTGAAACAGGAGAGAAACAATCATGCTAACCGTAAATCAAACAGTAACCTTTAATAGCCAACTGGTTAGGGGTAACGGGGCATGGAAGATTATGAAGATATGGAATGATGGTCAGGTGTGGTTAGCTAAATTTGGCAAGAAAGGCCAATTGCTGACGCCAAATCAGGACAATCAAATGAATGTCTCGATGGTTACGTTACTCAAGGCTATCGAGGTTGGTACAGCAAAAGTAAATTAGCAGTATAAAAAAGAAGCCTGACCTTCGCTGTGAACGTTGGTCAGGCCATTCAAAAGAGGAGACGGGAATCATGAGCAAGAAAATACAGAACCTTATCATTGGCGAGACGTATGTTGCGCCACTAGGCATGACGGTGCTAAATGCTGTCGAATTAGTTTCTCTGCATTCGGAAATGAAAACTCGCCTTGTGGTGGCTGATGTAATCACAAGGCGGATGCCAGGATGCGCAGAGTATCGCGCTGATGGCGTCAAGGCAACAATTTACGCAGATGGGCTGCGTAAGGTTGAATTCACCGGGCAAACATTCTGGAATCGATAATAAAACAAGAAGCCTGGTCAGTGCAGTGAACACCGGCCAGGCCATTCAGATGGGAGGAACTAACATGAATATTGTATCAGAAGTTCGAGAGCCAGTCAACACGCGTTATTGGAGTGGCCTACAGGTGGTCATGATCATCCTGGGGCTGCTCAGGGTTACGCCGATGTGGACAGGCGATTACAGCGATGTACAGCCAGCATGGAATCGGTCCGATTACGTGGGGATGTAATTGTAAGTTTAGCCCTAGCCGGCGGGTGGCAAACCGGCACAATCAACTATGAACACAATTATTAGAACTAAGCTGTTAAGTGAATTATCTTTTGTCGAGTTATTCAACGCCCACGCCCGCATCATCTGGGCGCAATGCCAGTGTGAGGTTGGGTTTGGCGAGCAGTTCGCAATCCATGCTAAATCAGCCGAGGCGATTTTGGAGGAAGTCAAGCGCCGGGAAGACAGCACGCGCCGTGATAGCGCCATGTTGGTCAAAACCAACGCTGCCCCGTATGCCGAGAATGGGGATAGGGTGTACGCATGAAAAACGAAAAAATTATCGACATGGAACAGTGCTACAGCAACGGAGATCTGGCGGCGGCACTACTGCAGGCCAGTGAGTTTGTTGAGCGCATTGGTGAGGAGGCGGTACATCACATTTTTGCAGAGAAAGACGAAAACGTTCACGGGGCATGGTGGGTAAACATTGTGTATCGGCCCTACCAGGTAAAGAAATGACCACACTGGCTGAACTAAAACCGCTCATCCCGATTCTAAAGTGGGTCAGCGAGAATGCCGCCAACAATGTCTGCAATGATTTCTATATCAGGAATAGTCCGCAAGCGCAAGCGATCTGGCGCAAGATTAATGAGTGGTCAGATCCAAACGACAAAGATGAATGGACAATGATTGATTTGGGCGCAAAGGATAAAATACTTTTTTTTGATTTTGTTGCGCTGGATTATCTAATACATTTGATAGAGGATGCACAATCATGACAACCAAACAAATCCTACTCACTGGTAAATTTACCCAACACGGCTTCACCCTGAACTATGCCAAGCCACGACAGGAGACATTGCACAAATGTCCTGTGTGTGGTCAGCATTATGGCCGCAATGATATGCGGATTATTGACGGTAGTTTTGTTTGTGTGGATTGCGCCGGTGATGCGCAGGATGAAAGCCAAGACGATTAATTTCGCCACCCGTCGCCAACATCGAAACCGGCTGGCAGCCTGGGCGGGTGGCATCAAATTTTTAGGAGGAACGATGATTACAATAGCATTAATCGAGGAAGTTAATGGTGTTTTTTTTCTCGACGTAGAACCAATCATGGCAAAAGATGGTTTTGCCATTCACAATGCTGTAACGAGTCACGGCGTGTTAATCGACGATGAATTTAGCGTCACTCACATCGCCAGCGGGTTAGCTGCTGGTAGGCCGGAACCGACAGTCGCCGCCGCCGCGCGTCGCATGAATATCGTGATTGACATGGCGGTCAATGGCATCCAGATTGGGAACCTCGGAAAATGTGAAATTGTGCAGTTGATGCCCAAAATTGCAGAGATGGCAAAAGAAAAGTTTAGTGGCATTAATCTGTCGATAGTGCCAGCACTTCAAAAACGGGTTGCCGAAACGTTGAAGTGTTAAATTAGTCCCCAACCGGCCTTCACTCGCCGGTTACAATACCCCATTCATCCCCACGGCCCGGGCTATCACGACGGTAGCCGGGTTGATGGGGGAAGGAAAATTATGATGAACAAACAGCAGCAGTACATTGATTTTTTACGCAACAAAAACACGCTAACGACTAGCGGTGGACTGACGGTCAAGCCTGAAGATTTGCACCCGTCGCTATTTCCGCATCAGCGCGATGCCGTAATGTGGGCGTTGCAGCGCGGCAAAGCGCTGATTGCGGCCAGCTTCGGTATGGGCAAGACCAGAATGCAGATTGAGTTATTGCGTCAGGTGCATAGAATTACAGGCAAGAGCGTGTTGGTTATTTGTCCGCTCGGTGTACGGCAGCAATTCATTTACGAAGATGGCCCGGCGATGGGGTGCGATTTTCGTTATGTGCGAAACGATAACGAAGCATTATCGGCGGGCACTCCATATCTTATCACGAACTATGAACGCGTTCGCGATGGAAATTTAAGCATTGAATTCCTGCTCAGTGAGATAGGTGGCGTTTGCCTTGATGAAGGCGCAATTTTGGGGAATTTGGGAACTGAGACGCAGGTACAATTTAATTATATCCTGACTGGTATACCCTACCGTTGGGTTGCCACGGCTACGCCCGCTCCGAACGATTACCGCCAACTGATTTATTTTGCTGATTTCCTTGGCGCAATGGACGACGGGCAAGCTTTGACGCGGTGGTTTGGTCGCAACCCTGATGAGGCTGGCGATTTAGAGTTGTTGCCGCACATGGAAAATGAATTTTGGCTATCCGTGGCAAGCTGGGCATTATTTTTGGATAAGCCCAGTGACTTGGGCTATAGCGACGACGGATACATTATGCCGGAGCTAAAAATCCACTGGCATCGCATTACAGCTGATCACGAAAAGGCATGGAATATTGCAAATAGAGACGGTCAAGCCTTTTTGCTCAAAGACACCTCTATGAGCACAACGCAAGCCATCCGTGAAAAACGGGACAGTATGTCCATGCGAGTAGGAAAGGCTGCTGAAATTGTTGAGGCTGACAAGACGGAGCATTGGGTGATTTGGCACGATTTAGAAGATGAGCGCAAAGCCATCAAAAAGGCTATTCCTCTCGCGAAGGAAGTTTACGGTAGTCAAGACATTGATGAGCGCGAACAGATTATCTTGGATTTTCAGCATGGAAAACTGCCTATTTTAGCGACAAAACCTCAACTGAGTGGTTCTGGTTGCAATTTTCAGGGTTATTGCCACAACGCGATTTACCTGGGAGTTGGGTATAAATTCCGTGATTTTATTCAATCCGTGCATCGGCTTTTACGTTACGGTCAAACAAGGGCCGTGAATATTCATATTGTCCACACGGACGCCGAAGATCACGTTGTTGAAGTGTTGCTTAAGAAATGGCAACAGCACAACGAAATGGTTGCTCGCATGAAAGCCATTATCAAGGAGTTTGGCCTGACCAACGAGGCTTTGAGCGCAGGGATGCAGCGTACGCTAGGCGTCACGCGCCAAGAGCAGCGTGGGCAATACTGGACTGCCATTAATAACGATTGCGTCATTGAAACGATGGCCATGCCGGACAATAGCGTTGATGAAATTGTTACATCAATTCCGTTCGGCAACCATTACGAATACGTCGCCAGTCTCAACGACTTCGGCCACAACCAGGCCGATAACGATTTTTGGACGCAGATGGATTTCCTAATTCCTGAGTTGCTACGTGTGTTGAAACCAGGACGCATGGCCTGTATCCACGTCAAAGACCGTCTGCTCTACGGCCACCAGACGCCACACGGCATGATGGAAGTGGATTACTTCACGCATGATTGCGCGCGAGCGTTCAAGAAGCACGGCTTTGTCAGTTATGGAGAAATTTTTATCCCCACTGACGTAGTGCGAGAGAATAACAGCACGAACCGGCTGGGCTGGTCTGAGTGCTGCAAGGATGGCTCAAAAATGGGCGTCGGTCTGAGTGAAAAGGTGTTGCTCTTTAGAAAACCACAGACTGACAAAAGTCGCAGTTATGCTGATGAACCGGTGCGCAAAGACAAAAAGGATTACAGCCGCGGACAATGGCAGATTGACGCCCACAGCCTCTGGCGTAGCAATGGCAAAGCGCTAGCGCCTACTCCGGCAGATGATCCGTCGCTGCTAGCCAACATGGACGGTAGCCAGGTATACAACTGGTATCGTGATTGGAGCAAAGGTCAACCCTACGACTATCACCAGCACGTCGCCTTCAATGAGACGATGGGGGACCGGCTCCCGGCGAAATTCATGCTGATGCCACCACAAGCGCCAGATGCGTATGAAGAAACGGTCTGGACAGATGTACTGTTTATGCGCACGCTCAACATGAATCAGGCCCGGCGACGCGTAGAGAAACACGTATGCCCGTTGCCGCTAGATATTGTAGAGCGCTTGATTGTGCGTTATAGCAACCCTGATGAGTTGATTTTTGACCCGTTTCATGGTCTTGGCACGGTCGGTTATATGGCGTTAAAGTTGGGGCGTTCTGCTCTAGGGACTGAACTTAACTCGCTTTATTGGGAGAATAGCTGCAAATATCTGCGCGAGGCTGAAGCCGAACGCACAACGCCTACACTGTTTGACCTAATGGATCTGCAAAAAGTTGCGGCTTAGTATTATGTTCGATTGGTGTTAGCATGAGAATTCGCAAAGACGGCAAGCGTTACATCCAAGATTTGTCACCTCAAAAACACCCTGGTTGCCAGCGTTTGCCGCCTATGCAATTGCTAGCTGCTAATGTCCAGACGCAACGCCATACGCTAGCAATGTTGCGGGATAGTGCAGCGTATGGGGATTGTGTGACAAGGAAGATAGACATAGTGTTGGCGGCAATGGAAGGATTGATAAAGGCGATTGAGGCGGTGAGATAGTGCGCGAGAACTCTTTTTTTAGTAGGCAATCCCATAACGATGACGAAAAAGGAGCAACACAGTGACGCTAGAGGAATATATCAGGCGACGAATCGACAAACAGCGCTCAGGCGATGGCGAGTTTCTATTTGATGCCTGGGTCGAGGATGGTAGTTTGAAGATATTGTTTATTCATTATGATGAGGTCGAAGATGACGACCACGCATTTATTGTTACCGGCAACACAGTAAGGGAGGATGAAGATGGAGCAAATGTACGCAATTGACTGGCCGCACCTATGGCGGCTGAATCGACAATGGCGGCAATGGATGGAAGAGAATAGCGAGTTTGCAACGCCAGAAACTATTGACACACTCCGGTATCTTAGAATTGAGTGCAATGAGGCGGCTGACGTTGAACTGCGCAATAGGTTGTCAAAACATCCGCGAAACAATGGCAGAGAGAATACTGTGCATGAGGAGCTAGCCGACGCGCTCATGCTGGCGCTGACGGCGTTACCTGATCCCGACAAGTGGATTAGACAATTGAGCGATGATGACGATGTTGCGATGGACGCCATCTGTGACATGGCAAATCAGGCCGCGATTCTCTTTGTTGTGGATTCTGGTTGTTGGTTTTTATGGACGGCAGATACGATGGTTGTCATCTCTCGTTATCCCGGCATGAACGTTGAAGCCGAGCTACGCAAATGTTGGCACCGGCTAGCCTGGAAACACGCCAGTCGAGCAATGAGTGACTATCCGGAGGAGTTGAAGATATGGCAATAGCAGGTGACACCAAAAACGCTTTTTTTCTACGCCTAGACGGGGGACATTTGAACGTCATAGGGCAGCATCGGGTGATTAAAAACCTGATAGAGCATGACGTTGATAGAGCGGTTGTCAAGCTGCGAGGCGGGAAGTCAATCTATTTGTTGGCCTATGGCGATAATCTTGCCAGGGTCAAAGAGGAATTTGCGGAGGT
>OFRG01000009.1_pt1 | contig 67172 bp, 77 predicted proteins | sample 1543071 | NCBI WGS metagenome assembly OFRG01 (sample SAMN07774222, study PRJEB24372) | wastewater metagenome | isolation source: WWTP Verbania (Effluent) | place: Italy: Verbania | collected 2015-12
GGGTCTGGATTTACGAGGACAGCGGGTTCTGCCGGTGGTGGTGGAGGAGGCGGCGGGGGAGGTGGTAGTGCTCGCATAATGATTCCTATCGATTATATTCCAGATATTTTATATACCCAAGTTTCAGCACAGTTATCAGGAGTCACATCATATATAGCCTGTCACCCCAACATGCAAGGGACAACGGCATATGCCCTCTCTAATGGGTCTAGTGCAGGGGTTGGTGGAAATGGTACTGGTGCGGCAGCGGGTTCTGGTGGGGCTGGTGCGACAGTTCCGGTCATTGGAAATATGGCATTGGCAGGTCTTGGTAATTACATGATGATTGCGGGAATAGCAGGAAGTGCTGGTGGGGCACAAACCGGTGCGGCGGGTGGAAATTTATCCTTTCCAACTAATGGAGGTCTATGTGGAGGAGGTCTCGGAGGTGGGGGAACCACATCGGCTGATTTTGCGGGAGGACAATATACTATTGCGGCGGGTACAGTGATATCAGACTCCAGACCACTAGTAAATTCACCAGGATCAAATCCAGGTGCCCATGGATTTACACTCTGGAAACCATTTTTTAACTATGGGGGTCTTGGAGGTGGATCTTCCAATACTGGTGTTGGTGGTCGAGGTGGGGACGGGGCGTATGGTGCTGGTGGTGGGGGTGGTGGTGCCGGAACCACTGGCGGTGCTGGTGGGATTGGGGGTCAGGGAGTTGTCATTATTATTTGTTGGTAATTTTTATGCTAGATTTTAATCATCTCATTACACGTCCTGGGGTTGATGTTCAAGTTTTTACTCTTCCCTCCACTGTGACCAATACACAGTGGCATATGTGGAATCGCCCAAGAGGAGTAAGTGTATCCACAATTTTATGTATCGGTGGGGGTGGTGCTGGCGGGTCTGGATTTACGAGGACAGCGGGTTCTGCCGGTGGTGGTGGAGGAGGCGGCGGTAGTGCCCCTCATTCAACATTTACATTCTTACTTGATCTTTTACCTAGTAGTTTATTTGTTCAAGTTGGTAGAGGTGGAGATGCTGTAAGTGGAATAACCGGAATAATTTCTCAAGTTTGTATTGTTCCAAACAACACAGCAGCTCTTAACGTATTAGCTATATCTGGTGTGGCATCGGGTGGTGGTGGTGGAAATGGTAGTGCTGGGGCATCGGGTACTGGTGGTGGGGCTGGAACCTCGGCTGATATTTCATCTTCCCCTCTGGCTGGGTTGTCAATTTTCAACAACTCTCCTGGGCAATCAGGTGCGGCTGGTGGGGCACAAACCGGTGCGGCGGGTGGAAATACAACAATAGCCATAACAGGCGGTCTATGTCAAGGAGGTTCTGGAGGTGGGGGAACCACATCGGCTGATTTTGCGGGAGGTGGTATTACTGCAATAGCAAACTCTCTATTATCAGATATTCGACAACCCCTTGCTCCTGCAGGATCAAATCCAGGTGCCCATGGAGTTACACTTTGGAAACCATTTTTTTGTTTTGCTGGTCTTGGAGGAGGATCTTCCAATACTGGTGTTGGTGGTCGAGGTGGGGACGGGGCATATGGTTCTGGAGGTGGAGGAGGAGGAGCAGGAACCACCGGTGGTCTTGGTGGGGTTGGCGGGAATGGACTGGTTATTATCGTGTCATATTAAATCCTAAATAATGAGAGGCGTATTATGACTCAGCTCTGTGAGGGGGCAACGGTTAGAATTATTGATGGTCCACATAAGGGGTTAGTTGGTCAACTTGTGAAATTGGATCGTAAGAATGAAATTGCTTCTGTAAAAGTTGGATCTGTTACATTTCATTTACATTTTAAGGTTGTTAGTAGATAGGCATAACTATGGCAATTCCTACAACACGCGCACAATTCATTGAGTATTGTAAGAGAAATCTCGGTCATCCTGTTATCGAAATTAACGTTGATGATGATCAAGTAAATGATCGTGTTGATGAAGCCCTTGAATTGTGGCAGGATTATCACTTTGATGGGACAGAGAAGATTTATCTCAAACACCAGATCACACAACAAGATCGTGATCGACGATTTATTCTGATTCCAGATCGTATCATTGGTGTCACCGGAGTTCTAGATTTTGATGGTTCTTCTGGTTCTGTTAATATGTTTGATCTTCGCTATCAACTTCGTTTACATGACCTCTATGATTTCACATCGATTTCCTATGTTCCCTACACCATCACCATGCAGCACCTTCGCACACTCAATCTCTTATTCTCTGGTAGTCCACAGATGAGATTCCATCGTCATAAGAATCGATTGATGCTTGATGTCAATTGGGATGGTAATCTTTCCGTTGGTTCCTATGTAGTCATTGAGTGTTATGGAATCATTAACCCAGATAGAATTCCTTTAACTGGAACCATCACACTTACTGGTGGAGCCAATACGGTTACTGGAGTGGGAACTTCCTTTGATGCTGAGATCGTCAAGGATGATATTCTTACCTTCGTGACAGCTAATGGAACATATTCCACAACTGTTACTGGTATCCATGCCAATAATGGAATGAATGTCTCTAGTACATGGACTACAACCGAAACCCCAACAAGTTCATATATTGAATCCAATGCTGATGTCTGGAATGATCGTGTCTTGAAAGAATTGGGTACGGCATATATTAAGAGACAGTGGGGAAGTAATCTTAAGAAGTTCAACGGAGTTCAGATGCCTGGTGGAATTACACTGAACGGGCAACAGATCTATGATGAAGCTGTCATTGAAATTGAAAAGATGAAGCAAGAATTCATCAACTATAACACTCTTCCTAGTGACATGATGATAGGGTAACATGAAAGATTTTATTACTTTTTTATCAGAATCAAAGGTTACAAAAAATAAAATCAATGGATTGAGTGTAATCTCTCTTCTTGATTTCCTAAAGGAAGAATTTTTTGCTCAACTGGAAGAGTCCGCACCTTTTCTTGGTGCCACAGTACGACCATTTAAACCAGAAGAACTCCAAGCATATTTGGGAAGGGTGAGTAAACAAGAAAAAGACTCTAAAGATAAGTATAATATGCCCTATGTTCACCGAAGTAATATAGAAGTAAAAGGTGAAGCAGGAGAAGAGTATGATTTGGATAAACTGAAACAATCAGTTACCACCAGACCTAAGCAAATTTTGAAACAGAATGAAAAGATGCAGCATAGTGATGGCACCAGTAGCATCTATTTTAATATTGGTCTCCCTGCACTAAAGGGTTTGGCTGTGAACGAAAAGACTGGTGAATTTGTTATTGTTGATACCTGTCCTGGTGCAGGAGCATGCAAAGTCTATTGTTATGCAATGAAAGGTGGATATGTTCAGTGGAAAGCTAGCAGTCTCGGTACAACTCGTATCCTTAATTTCCTTCTTAATGATCCTGATGGGTTCAAAAAAGCATTAGGACATGAACTCTCTCAAGCAATTAGCAAATATGAAAAGAAGGGGACTAAGATTGTGGTTCGTTGGCATGATGCTGGTGATTTCTTTAGTCCAGAATATACAGAGTTTGCCTACTCTATTGCAAGAGAGTTTCCATCAATTTCATTTTATGACTATACCAAAATGGCAAATGTTGCCATGTCACATAAACCAGAAAATTTTATCATCAACTTCAGTGAAGGGGCACAACCATCTCAACAGAAAATGATTGACTTTACTAGAACCAAACACAGTAAGGTTGTACCCAGAGAATTATTTACTGATCTTATTGCTCGTGATGGAAAGATGCTCAAGAAGGATGATAAAGGAAGAATGCAATTTAAGGATCATGCTGCACTTGAAGAATTCAAGAGACGCATGGCACATAAATATGCCTTGCAGATTGATACGATCATTACCTATGATGAAATGATGGAGAAACCTGTTGGAGAACATGCACACTGGAATGTCCTGGTGTGGTCTGGACATGGAGACGATAGCGCAAATAGACGTGATGTTCTCGGAACCTATTTGCTTATCCACTAATAACGATGCCTACAAACCATTTCTTTAATTTCTTTCCTGAGAGAGTTACACAGGAACAGTTACTCGTTGAAGATCTTGTGATTGAATCCCTCAAGATTCACTCTATGGATGTGTATTACCTTCCAAGAGAATCAAGGGATCAGATTGACCAGTTAATGGGTGAAGATCAACTAAAAGAATTTAATGCAGCACATCCAATAGAAATGTATATGGAAAACACTACCACCATGGAAGGTGAGGGGGATCTTATTACTAAGTTCGGATTGGAAATTCGTGATGAAATGACTCTCTTGGTTTCTCGTAGACGATTTCAATTTACTATCCCACTTATTAGACCAAGAGAAGGGGATATTGTTTATGTTCCTATGCTTGAAAATTTCTTTGAGATCACTTTTGTTGAGCATGAGAATAATCAAGCCATGATGTACACCCTCGGTCGAGGGCGCGGTGGGAACGTCTATGTGTATTCTCTTCGTTTGAAACAATATGTATTCTCTCATGAGAAAATCGATACAGGTGTCCACGAGGTTGATGATCAAATTAAGGACTCCAATCAAATGATTTACCTCTACCTCCAATCTGGTGGGACTGGAAGTTTTGATATTGCTAACAACGAGATTGCCTACCAAGGACCATCATTGGCTAATGCCACGTCGTTTGGTGAAGTTCTTAGATGGGATAATGATATTCTGGGTCTTCGTATGGTCAACGGAACATTCTCTAATACAGCTAATGTTATTGGTGCAAACAGTGGGGCAACATGGATCATCACTACGGTCGATACCGACACACCATTGGGAGAACAATACGAGGATCCTTCTGATAACAAGATCATTGAAACTGAATCGAATGCTATTTTAGATTTTTCAGAAAATAACCCATTTGGAAACCCATAATGCTTGGAAATGCACCGTTCTATCATAGAACAATACGAAAACATGTTGTTTTGTTTGGTGCCCTCTTTAATGATATTTTTATCGTGAGGGAAACCTCTGCTGGTGTGAATAAAGAACACATCAAGGTTCCTATTTCCTATTCGCCCAAAGAAAAGTTTATCACTAATCTGAATCAGGATCCAACACTAACTAAGTCTATTCAGACTACATTACCAAGAATGTCGTTTCAGCTACTTTCATTTGAGTATGATGCAACAAGAAAACAACAATCAACCATCCGTCATAGAACTTCTCCATCCTCTTCCTATGTCAATGCTCAATTCATTGGGATCCCGTATAATTTTGATTTTACCTTGAGTCTTTATGTTCGTAACATCGAAGATGGGTTGCAGGTTGTTGAACAGATTCTTCCATTCTTCCAACCCGATTATACAATCAGTGCAAAACTTTCCGATACGTTAGATATTGCGAAAGACATTCCTGTTGTATTGACTTCTGTTTCCGAGGATAATCAATACGAGGGTAAACTTGAAGATGGTACCCGTATGATTTTCTGGGATCTCCAGTTCACCATGAAGAGTTTTATTTTTGGTCCGATTTCTAATTCTGCTATCATCATGGGTAACAGTATCATCCCCAACACTCATGTTGGTGGAGCTAATGCTAATGTTTCCGGTGCAAATTCCTATGCCAATGTTACCGGTGGAATCTATGTCAATATCTATGAGGACTCCAATAACAAGAAGATACAAAAGATCAAAGTTGCAGGTGGAATCATTAATTACAAAGAAGGGGAATTTGTTCGTGTTCCAGAACAGGGCATTACTGGAATCGTGCATCGTTGGAATCCAACCTCTAATACCCTCTATCTCACTCAAGCCAGTGGTGTTTTACGAACTAATACTAATATTTGGGGTCTTGATACCTCTGCCCGTTGGAATGTATCGGAGGTTGATATTGTGAACCAAAAGGACGTTGAAATCCGAATCTATCAGGATCCGATCAATGCCCAGGCAGATGATGACTATGGATATACTACACACATACGAGAATTCCCAATTACGCTATCATAATGTGAGGGTGATACATGGACTTGTTGCAAGAAATTTTAAAAAACGATCTACCGGTCCCTCAAGCAAACACCGCGTCTAATACTTCTGTTCCACAAGTTATTGATGTTGTTCCCGATGTCTCACATCTTGCTAATAACACCATATCAAGGGATGCCTTAGAATCTAGAGGAAACATTCGGCAACTACTTGCACAAGGTACTATGGCAATTAATGATCTTATGTTGGTGGCAAAAACTACTAATGCTCCACGGGCATATGAAGTTCTTGCCAACCTCTTAAAAACCGTTGCAGAATTGAACCATGATTTGATGCAGGTTCATGCTGAAGAGCACTCTCTCGTGAGTCCCGATGATTCTGATGGTGATATTCATATCGATAAAGCCGTATTTGTTGGATCAACTTCAGAACTAGCCGAAATCATGAAACAAGAAAAAGTTAAGATAAAGGCAGTAAAACATGTCAATAGTGGTTCAGACACCAAAGAAGAAAAAGAAGGTAGCTAATTCCTTCAAACTCAAACCAGTCAATGAGAAATTCTATCTCAAAAACCCTCGACTCAAAGCCGTAGGGGTCAAGTATCAGTTTACCCAAGAACAGGTTAATGAATGGGTAAGGTGTTCTCAGGATCCTGTCTACTTCATTAAGAAATATTGCAAAATCATTCATGTTGATCGCGGTATGATTGATTTTGAAATGTTTCAATATCAAGAAGAGATTATTGATATCTACAAATCAGAACGAAAAGTCATTGTTCGTCTTCCACGCCAAATGGGAAAAGCTCTGGATATAGAAACCCCAATTCTTACACCAGATGGGTTTGTAAAACTGAAGGATATACGGGTTAATGATTTTATCTATGGTCCAGATGGCAAACAAACCCAAGTAACATTCATCACAGATGTTATGCACGACCATCCTTGCTATGATGTTACTTTTAGCAATGGGGATACCCTAAAAGCTGATCAGGACCACCTATGGACAGTTGATTCCACAGACTGGTCTTCTCCTAAAACCCTCACAACAAAGGAGCTGCTTCCTTACTTATCACACACAGACAAACCATTCATACCATTCACTTCACCTATTGAGTTTCCACATAAAGAACTCCCAATTGATCCTTATACTCTGGGAGTATGGATAGGCGATGGAAACTCTAATGATGCTAGAATAACGTGCCATAAGAATGATCTTCTGGAATATTCTCAATATATTCACTTTAATATGCATGTTGGAGTAGACAAGAGAAATCACAATGTGGTGAGACCTTGTATTAGTGAATTGTATTCAAAACTAAGAGAATGTAATCTATTGGGTAATAAACACATACCAATCGCATATCTACATTCCTCTACAGAACAAAGACTAAGATTAATCCAAGGGATGATGGACACTGATGGGAGTGTCACTAATAAGAATGGATCCTGTCAATTCTATCAAAAAAGAAAACACATAGCACACTCATTTAGAATGATTTTATCATCACTTGGTGTTAAATCGACCATAACAGAGCGGGTTGTTAATGGAGAAGTATATAACATAGTGACATTCATGCCCAATTTCACTGTGTTTAGGTTGACTAGAAAGAAGGAGAAGCAAAAAGTTGCTTCTCATAAGAAAAATACACGTTTATACATTCGTTCAGTTACACCAACAGCAAGTGTTCCAGTAAGATGTTTACAGGTTGATAATGATACTCATTTATTTTTGGCTGGCGAAACTCTTATCCCAACACACAATACTACCACCACAGCAGGATTCTTTTTGTGGTATGTCTTGTTTCATGATAATAAAGTGTGTGCAATCATGGCGAACAAGGCACCCACGGCACAGGAAATTCTTGCCCGTGTTAAGTTGATGTATGAAAATCTTCCTCTTTGGATTCAGCAAGGTATCATTGAATGGAACAAACGGTCTATTACATTAGAAAATGGATCACGCATTCTTGCTGCCGCAACTTCCTCAAGTGCTATTCGTGGATATTCTCTCTCTCTTGTATTTTTGGATGAGTTTGCTCACGTACCAAACAATATTGCAGAAGAATTTTTTACTTCGATTTATCCAACCATTTCATCCGGTAAGGAGACAAAGATTCTCATTGCCTCCACCCCAAATGGAATGAATCATTACTATAAATTCTGGACGGAAGCTGAAAGTAAAACAAATGACTTTATTCCTGTATTCTATCAGTGGAACAGAATGCCTGGTCGAGATGAGGAATGGTTAAAGGAACAGGAACGTGCCCTTGGACCTATGAAGTTCAGACAGGAAGTTCTCTGTGAATTCATGGGATCTAGTGATACCCTTATTGCTGGTGCTGCTCTAGCAACCATGGCAATGAAGCAACCTATTTCTGAAGAGGAGGGGTGGAAGGTTTATGAACATCCCCAAGATGGTCACACCTATATTATTTCAGTGGATCCATCCAGAGGATTAGATCGAGATGCTTCTGCATTTTGGGTTGTTGATATTAGTGTTATGCCGTATCGTGGTGTGGCAGTCTATCACAGTCATACCATATCACCAATCATACTTCCAAATATCATCTACAATGCAGCAAACAGATATAATAAAGCATTTGTATTGGTTGAAATCAATGACAACGGGCAACAGGTTGTTGACATGTTGCATCATGATCTTGAGTATGAAAACGTCTTCAAGCTTGATACCTCAACCAAACAGGGAGCTAAGGTTAGTGGTGGGTTTAAAAAGTCTATCAGAATTGGTCTAAGAATGACCGAATCAGTCAAAAGAATAGGGTGTCAAAATCTTAAACTATTGATTGAAGATAAGAAACTCCTCATTCATGATTTTGATACCATATCGGAGTTTTCAACATTTACCCAACAAAATCAAACATTTAAGGCAGATGAGGGGTTTCATGATGACCTGGTGATGTGTTTAGTTATGTTCTCTTGGCTGATGACACAGAAATATATTCGTGATCTACAACCAGGGAAATTGGACCTACGAAAAATCCTAGAACAAGAACAGAATCAGATGGTTGAGGATGATCTAGTTCCTGCAGGGTTCATTGATACCGGTCTTGATGATGGGATATTTGTTGAGGATGGGGACCTATGGGTTCCTGCTAAGGGGTCAAGAAGAGAGGATCTTGACCAAATCTTACAAGAGTATGCCGAACGAGGCTATAGTTTCTAGAATTTATAAATAAACACATGATACATAGACATCATATAATCCCTAGACATGATGCTGAAACCCACAAAATTGGGAGTAAAAATAGTTTCTTCGGAAAGTCCCATACCATAGAAGCAAAGATAAAGATATCAGAATCTAAAAGGTTACGTGAACAAAGGAGAGAACAATGAGCTTTCAGTTATCACCTGGCGTAAATGTATCAGAAGTCGATTTAACTACAGTTATCCCTACCGTTTCAACAACTGGTGGGGCATTTGTTGGTCAGTTTCAATGGGGTCCGGTTGAAGAACGAGTTCTTATTGACCAAGAAGTTCAATTGGCAACTCGATTTGGAAAGCCTGATGCCAACACATTCACCTCATTTTTCACTGCTGCTAATTTCTTGGCATATGGTAACAACCTTCGCGTGACTCGTGCAGCCAATACAAGTTCAAAAAATGCTACCGCAAATTCTGCTGCAGCACTCCAGATCAAGAACGAAGTGGTCTATGAAAACACTTACCTATCTGGTGGTGGATTATTTGGTGAATTTGCTGCTCGCTATCCTGGTTACTTGGGCAACTCATTGAAGGTTGGTGTGTGTGGAAGTGCTAATGTATTTTCCAGCAACGTCACACTCCAGAACGGTGCAACTGCAAACGCAGCATCTATCGGTGCATTGACAATCAACACAACAGGAAACACAGTTCCTTTTGTGGTTCAGGGAGATTATGTTAAGGTTGGAACTAACCCATATGTTCAAGTCTCCTCAGTTAACGCAACCGCAATTATCGTCAATACCGCATTGACCGTGGCTATCAGCGCAGGTACATCAATTCTTCGTAAGTGGGAATTTGCTGATCAATTTGATAGTGCCCCTGGTACTTCTCCATATACAGCAGGAAAACTTGGATTGAACGATGAACTTCATATCATCGTTCTTGACGAAGATGGGTATATCGCTGGAACACCAGGAACCGTGATCGAAAAGTATCCATTTGTATCTAAAGCTTCTGATGCAAAGAGTAGTGACGGATCAAGCATCTACTACCCAACTGTCTTGTTCAACAAGTCGGATTATATCTATTGGGGTGCACATGATGGAGCAGGAACAAATTGGGGTAACACTGCACCAGCTACCACATTCACTGACGTGACAGTAAGACGTAGCTTGTCTCTTGGTGGTGGTAATGATGCCACTGTCTCTGATGGAGATTTGCAACGTGGTTGGGATCTCTACACCAATGCTGACGTGGTTGATGTTTCCTTACTTCCACTTGGTGACGTGTCTGCAACAGTTGCAAACTATGTTATCCAAAATATCGCAGAAGTTCGTAAAGATTGTGTTGTGTTTTTGTCTCCTTCTCGTTCATCTGTTGTTAATAATGCAGGTAACGAACAGGATGCTGTTGTGGCATATCGTAATACTCTTACCTCATCTAGCTATGCATTCATGGATGGTGGTTGGAAGTATCAATATGACAAGTACAATGATGTGTATCGTTTCTTACCTTTGAACGGAGATATCGCAGGATGTGCCGTTCGTACCGATACAACGAGAGATCCTTGGTTCTCTATTGCTGGTTATGATCGTGGACAGGTTAAGAACATTGTCAAGTTGGCTTGGAATCCAACTCAGGCACAACGTGATGTGCTCTACAAGAGTGGAGTTAACCCTGTTGTCTCATTCCCTGGTGATGGAACCATCCTCTATGGGGACAAGACACTACAGAGCAAGCCTAGCGCATTTGATAGAATCAACGTTCGCCGTTTGTTCATTGTTCTCGAAAAAGCAATTGCTCGTGCATCCAAGTTTAGTCTTTTTGAGTTCAATGATGAGTTCACACGCGCACAATTCGTGGCATTTGTTGAACCATTCTTACGTGACGTTCAGGGACGAAGAGGTATCTTTGATTTCCGTGTTGTTTGTGATACCACGAATAATACTCCAGAAGTCATTGATTCTAATAGATTTGTGGGCGATATTTACATTAAGCCAGCTCGCAGCATCAATTTCATTCAGTTGAACTTTGTTGCCGTAAGAACCGGTGTTTCGTTCGACGAAATTGTCGGAAAATTTTGAGTTAGTCGTAGGTAAGTTCTAAAAACACTAAATACCCTTCAGAAATGGAGGGTATCGTGTTCACAATATACAAAGCGACTAATAAGATCACTGGGCATAGTTACATTGGATTTGATTGTAACTATCCATATAGAAAAGTGGCACATAAGTGTGCAGTAAAGCGTGGTTCAACACTTGTTTTTCATAATGCTATACGGAAATACGGGTGGGAAAATTTTGAGTGGTCTATTCTTGAGCAATCAGATGATGGACAAAAACTTCTGAATGAACGAGAAGAGTTTTTCATCAGGAAGTTCAACACTCATTATTTACATGGTACCGGATATAACATGACTTTTGGTGGAGAAGCCACTTTGGGATGGGTTCCTTCAAAAGAGACGCGAAAGAAAATTAGTGAAGCCAATTTGGGAAAGATTGCTTGGAACAAGGGTAAAGAAAGCCCTTGGACTTCAGAGAGAAATAGAAAAGAATCTGGGAAACCTAGACCTAATAGGGAAAAAATATTTAAATTTATTTCCCCAGATGGGACTGAGTATATCGAAAAGGGACTAAAAAAGTTTTGTAAAATATACAACCTACATCCTGGTAACATGTGCTCGGTGGCAAAAGGAATATTGAATCACTATAAACAGTGGAAGTGTGAATTAGTAGAGTCACATAAGGAGAACTAACATGCCCTTCAACGTCTTCGAGTTTCGTTCACAATTACAGGGTGATGGTGCAAGACCCAACCTATTTGAAGTTCAAATGGTGTTTCCTACAGCCATCAACCCACAGAATGCTAACAGGAAGCTCACGTTCATGTGTAAGACGGCTTCATTACCTGGTTCAACAATAGGTCAAGTACCTGTGTTTTACTTTGGACGTGAAACCAAGCTTGCAGGTAACAGAACATTCCCAGAATGGAATATCTCCATCATCAACGATGAAGATTTTGCAGTTCGTAATGCATTTGAAAAATGGATGAATGGTATCAACCGCCATGTCAGCAACATTCGTGATTTGTGGGCAAAGAACTCATTGGGATACACCACACAAGCCATTGTCAAGCAATATTCAAAGACTGGTGACGTGTTGAAACAGTACACGTTTGATGGATGTTTTCCAGTTGATGTATCCCCCATTGACCTCGATTGGGGTAGCAACGATCAAATCGAAGAATTTAATGTTACCTTGGCGTATCAGACATGGACCAGTGTAGCAAAAGATAACACTGTCATTCTATAATCAGGTGTAATGCGGAGGATACTGAAATATTCTCCGCATTGTTCCTTCCTATATACATTTATTATGGATCATAGGCATCATATTATTCCAAAACATGAATGGAAGAAACGGTTTGGAAATCTTTGTGGGGTGAATGCTCCTGATAATCTTGTCTGCCTCACCACCGAACAACATGCCCAAGCCCACAAGTTTCTTTATGAATTAAATAAGAATAAACTTGACGCTATTGCGTATGAATCTCTTTCTAAACTAATAGGGAAAGAAGAAATTACTAAAGCAGTGTCACGAATTGTTAATATTGGGAATTCTAATCGAAAGGGCAAAGGACTAGGTGCTACTCCTTGGAATAAAGGGAAGCAGAATACTATTACACACTCAGAAGAAACAATAAATTATCTTAGAGAGATCAATTCTAGAGAAAAGCACCCTCAGTATGGAACAACACATTCAATAGAAACGAGAAGAAAAATCTCTATAGCGAACAGTAGACCATACGACCCCGAACGCAGAGCAAGGAAGTTGAGTCTGGTGAGAACACCCGAACACCGTGAAAAAATGAGACAGGCTAGACTTCGTTATTTGTCTTCAAAAAAGGATAGTGTATAAATGTGGAATTTATTTGGTTATAGTTTCGGCAAAACTCCAGATGTCACGAAAGTAGAACCACCAAATCAACAAACTCTCGTTATCCCACAACACCAAATGGATGATGGTGCCGTTACCATCACTCAAGGTTCCTATTATGGCACCTATGTGGATCTTGAGGGATCTGTTCGTAATGAACTTGAACTCATCACCCGCTATCGTGAAATGTCTCTCCATCCAGAATGTTCTGAAGCTATAGAAGAAATCGTTACTGAAGCCGTCACTCAAGATGTTGACGGAAAGGTTGTTGATATCAATCTTTCACAACTTAAGGTTTCAGAATCGATTAAGAAAAGTATTGAAGATGCCTTCACTAAAATCAAGAGTATGCTCTCATTTCAAGATGCCGGTGAGGATCTATTTAAGCGTTGGTATGTTGATGGTCGATTATATTTTCAAGTTGTAGTGAATACAGATAAACCTAAAGAGGGCGTTCAGGAAATTCGCTATATTGATCCTCGCAAAATTCGCAAAGTTCGTGAAATTCTGAAGGACCGAGATCCAAAGAGTGGAGTGGAAGTGATCAAGGCAACGACAGAATATTATGTCTACAATGATCGTGGGTTAACCGCACAGGCACATACTGCTTCTGTGAATCAAGGTACTCGTATCTCTCCAGATTCTATCATTTTCGTTCCTTCTGGTCTTCTTGATGCCAAGTCAACTATGGTTATTGGTTGGTTGCATAAAGCTATTAAGCCACTGAACCAGCTTCGTATGATCGAAGATGCCGTGGTCATTTATCGTCTATCCAGGGCTCCAGAACGAAGAATATTTTATATCGATGTGGGGAATCTCCCAAAACTCAAAGCTGAACAATATGTCAAGGATATCATGACCAAGTATCGTAATAAATTGGTCTATGATGCTAACACCGGTGAATTGAGGGATGAACGCAAGCATCTTTCTATGTTAGAAGATTTTTGGCTTCCTCGACGTGAGGGGTCTAAGGGAACAGAAATTACAACTCTTCCTGGTGGTGAAAACTTGGGTAAGATGGAGGATGTTGAGTATTTTCAAAAGAAACTCTATAAATCCCTTAACGTTCCCATTGGTCGTTTAGATATTCAAGCCCAAGGGGGAGGAATTATCGGTCTCGGAAAAGTCACAGAAGTTACTAGGGATGAGGTAAAATTCTTTAAGTTTATCAATCGTTTACGTAACAAATTTAGCCGCCTTTTCGATGAAGCATTGAAGCAAGAGCTTGTATTGAAGGGTGTATGTTCGATCAGGGAATGGGAGCAGTTTAGGGAACATATTTCCTATACCTTCAAAAACGACAATAATTTTGCTGAGATGCGCGATGCTGAACTATTACGTGAACGGGTAACACTTCTCACACAAGTTCAACCCTACATTGGACTATATTATTCAAATGGTTGGATCAAGAGAAATGTATTGCGTTTGAGTGAAGATGAAGTGGACACGATGAATAAGGAGATTGAGGAGGAGAAAAAGAACGGGGAACTTCCTCTTCCAATTCCTGGTGCTGATGGGCAAATGCCTGGTGCATTAGATCAAGGTCAACCTGGTCAGGAACCACAACCTCAACCAGTCGATAATACCAATGACGAACAAGATGGGGACGGTGAATCCATGACCCCTGGGCTCGACCGAGATGTTGCGAAAAGTTTCTCTAGTAAACGATAAATTTATAAATAGATCTATAGAGTTATAACGGAGGAACCATGACCATAGAGGAAAGAAAGACCAACGGTAGAGAGGACGAGGCTAAGGAACGGTCAACGAGGGTTGCTCAAGAATTACATCAAGCCGCTAGGGATAAAAGGATCAAAGAGATGCTACATAATATTCATCATGCACATGAAAAAACGATGTCGGAGGATACTGACCATCTTGGTACCATGGTAGGTCTCGTGGCAAATCATGATTTTGCTGGTGCTACAGAAATCGTACACGATTTATTAAATCAACGTGTCGTGTCTGCTCTTGATGGATACAAGAAAACTGTTGCACAGAATCTATTTTCTCCCACTCCTAGAGAACTAGAAGAGTGTGAGCACGAGATTCAAGAAGAAAAAGAATCCAAGGCATCTTACAAGTACAACTTGAAAGATCCTTTAGTTCGATCTCATGTTTTGGGTGGGAAATCCATATCCTCGTTGGCGCAAAAACATGGTATTAGTCATGAAGAAGCAATGAATAGAGTTCTAAACAATAAAGAACGTAAAAAGAAATAACATGAAAAATTTTCATAAGCTCAGACAGAATCTTACTGAATCAGAATTAGTTCAAGAGAATGGTGTGGCACTTCCTCCTAACATTCTTATTCTTCGTCGTCAATCAATTCGCCAATTTCCTGGTCATACTCTTGTTGCACTTTATTATAACGATAAACTTGACCAATATTTTAGTGTACCTTTCGGTGGAGAAGAATCTTCTATCATCACCCCCTCTGTTATGAAAGAAGAGGAACAACTTGATGAATTGAACACCTCTACACTTGGTGCATATGTATCAAAATCTGCCACACAATCACGAGACGGTTCTGCTCCCTTTAAAAGATATAAGGGAGTTGCAAGAGCTACCCACAAACTTTTCCTACGAACGGGGGATCCTGACCCCAAAATAGCGCAAGCAGCAAAAGATGCAATCAACATGGATGAGGAAACTCTTCTTGAGGTTAATCTTTCTGATAAGGATCATGAAGTCATTAAGGCATTCATGAACAAGAAACCTCATTCCAGCAAGAAACTTTCTACTGATGGAAAGAAACTTGATGGTAACTGGATGGGGGGAAGTGGAATTGCTCACCATAGTGAACATGGACTTCATTTGAATGAACTTGGAAGCAAGTCCGCTCAACAAGTTCATCGAGCTATCAAGAAGCATAATAGTCTCGATTCCCATTCTGATGTTCCCCATTATAAGAATATCATTCATGAGGAAGTGGAAGTTATTGAGGAAGATGTGATTGAACATCTTCGTTCAGTTAAACAATTCCACACCAGAAAAGCCATTAAACATGCTGATGGAAAATCAACAACTGTTGATCCTACTACAGCACATGCACTTCTTACTGTCCACGATGCATTGAGCGATGAGAATAAAAAGAAGTTTTCTGAACATTTGGTTAAATCTAAACATCACTTTGGAAAGATGCTCGATTTCACTTGGAAGAGTGTCAGCTAACATGAATATTGTGTCTCTGATAGCTGGGAAGAATTTAGAGGAAGCTACACAAGTCATTCATTCTACTCTAAATAAATTGGTAGAAGAACGCATTACTGCACTTAAAAAGAAACTATCTTCTGATGTATATGGACCGATCTCAGAAGCTAACGTGATGAAACAGGGACGAACCCTACTCATTCGTCGTAGAATTCGTAAGGGGAAGGTGCAAAGAAACGTTCGTAAGTCTGCTATAAAGGGATTCACCCTTCGTGGTGGAAAGATTAAGCGTATTCCCGTTGCACAACGTATTAGGGCACGAATCACACAACGCAAGGCAGCACGAAAACGCCGAGCACATATGCAACAGTCACTCAGAAAAAGAAAATTATCACTTAGAAAACGCAAGGCAATGGGTATTAAGGAGTAATCATGCCATACGAAATCAAGAACAAATTACGTGGACCCTCAACATTATACATCACTGGTGTTCTAAACACTGGTCTTATTCCTCTGACCGCATTTAGTTCCAACCAAGCAATAGAAAATGTCAATTCGTTATATATTACTTCACTTAAGTGGTCGTTGCTTCCAAACACAGGAAGTCTCATTATTTCAAGGGGGGCAAACATCACCGCCGCGATGTATGAAACAGGATCATTTACTGAGGATGATTTTAATATGTCAAATACCAGTGCTGATCTTGAGAGCATTCGTGTTGTGATCAACGGTGGTGGGTCTGCTTTTCTCACATTAAACAAGACAGCAACCTATAACGTTGATACCCAAACATTGTAAGGATACCATGAAACTTATAAAAGAATGTGTTACAGATGTTAAGTTTCTCACAGAAGCCGATCAAACTACTGGCAAACGCAAGTATTTTATCGAGGGTATTTTCATGCAATCTGAAAGACCCAATAAGAATCGTCGCCAGTATAAGTTTGAAACTCTTCTCAAAGAATCTGAACGTTACACCGAACAATATATCAAGCCCAACCGAGCCTATGGTGAACTTGGACACCCAAACACCCCCACCATCAATCTTGATCGTGTTTCTCATATGATTAAGGTTCTTCGCGCAGAAGGTAAAGATTTTTATGGTAAAGCAATGATTCTCGAAACCCCTATGGGGATGATTGCTCGCAACCTTCTTGATGCTGGTGCCTCATTGGGTGTTTCTACTCGTGGATTAGGTTCTGTCACCCCTGGACCTAATGGTATCGATTTAGTTGAAGACGACTTCAAATTAGCTACCGCTGCTGATATCGTGGCGGATCCTTCTGCCCCTGATGCTTTTGTTCAGGGCATCATGGAGGGTCGCGAATGGCTCTATGTTGAAGGTCATTATGTTGAAAAAGACATTGAAAAAGCTAAGAAATCCATACAGATGGCATCAAGTTCACAAATTAATGAAATGGCAATTAGGTTGTTTACTGACTTCATGGGGAAGTTGTAAGTTTTACGTTGGCAAAATTCTGTTTTGTATAAATACTTTTCACGTATTACTCAAGGAGATTATTCATGAAAAAGACATTAATGGAAGCAGCAGCAGAACTTCTCAAGCAAAGCGCAGCCAATGCACCCAAGGAAGAAATGCACAAAGCAGAAGGCGAAGTGCAGGATCTTGGTGGTACTACAACTGACAAGAACACCGATGCAAAGCTTGACCCACGCGCAAAGGAAGCAACTCCTCCTGGTGTGCAACCTGATTCATCCAAGAAGGAAGAACTCCATAAAGTTGAAGGTGGAGCAACGGTTATCGATCCTCTTGCACAAGGTGCAGAAGTTGAGGGTGAAGCAGCAGAGCGTAAGAGCCGTATTGAGGCTGGACTTGCAGCAGGTGATTTGAAGGAAGAAGCTTCTTGGAAGTCTCAGTTGAAGGAAGATGTTGCCAAGATTCTTGCATCCGAAACATCACTTCCAAAGGAATTTGCAGAAAAAGTTGGAACCATTTATGAAGCTCGCGTGAGTGACAAGGTTGCAACCATCCAGGAAGAATTGAAGAAGCAGATGGATGAAGAATTCCAGAAGAGCATTCTCGAAATCAAGTCTGAATTGACTGAGCAGATTAATGGATTCTTGTCCTATGTCGTTGAGAATTGGATGAAGGAAAATGAATTGGCAATCGAGCATGGCATTCGTGCTGAATTGACTGAAGAATTCATTTCCGGTTTGCGTAACTTGTTCACTGAACACTACATTGACATCCCTGCTGAAAAGGTCGATGTGGTTGATGAATTGGCAACCAAGGTTGAAGAATTGACTGGTAAGTTGAACGAAGAAGTTGCCAAGGGTATCGCACTACAAGGTAAGTTGAATGAAGCAAAGAAAGAAGAAGTGTTGAAGAGTGTTTGTGAAGGATTGACACAGACACAAGCTGAGAAAGTTCGCACACTCGCAGAGAGTGTAGACTTCACCGCAGAAGGTGATTACTCTCAGAAAGTAACCACAATCCGCGAAAACTACTTCCCTGCAGAGCAACCAAAGAAGTTGGACACCAAGGTTCTTGTAGAAGCTTCTGAACCTCTCGCACAGGAAGAGAAGAAGTCTGCTGCAGTTGATCCTGAAGTCAATGCAGTGGCAAAAGCAATCAGCCAATTCATTAAGTAATTTTATTTTAAAGAAGGAGTTCAACCATGTTTTTATCAGAACAACTCGAAAAGAAATGGGCTGCAGTTCTCGATCACGAGAATCTTCCTAAGATCACCGATAAGCATCGCCGCGCCGTCACTGCCATTGTGTTGGAAAACCAAGCAAAGGCATTGAGCGAAGAAGCAAGAATGTTGAACGAAGCTGCTCCAGTTAACGCAACTGGTGGTGGGTTGACCGGTTCAGCAACAGCAACAGGTCCTATGGCTGGTTATGATCCTATCCTTATCAGCCTTGTTCGTCGTTCACTTCCTAACTTGCTCGCATATGACGTGTGTGGAGTTCAGCCTATGACCGGTCCTACAGGATTGATCTTCGCAATGCGCTCTAACTACGCAAACAACACCGCACGTTTGGGTGAAGCATTCTATGACGAAGCTAACACAGGTTGGGCTGGTGACTTGGCAGCACAGACTGCAATCAGCTTGGCAACCGATACCTCATTGGGTAACGGTAACGTGTTCGCAAGCACCATGGTAACAGGTGCAGGTATGACCACAGCAACAGCAGAAGCTTTGGGATCAGCAGGATCACAGGCATTCTCTGAAATGGGCTTCTCCATTGAAAAGGTAACTGTCACTGCAAAGACTCGTGCTTTGAAGGCAGAATACACCTTGGAATTGGCTCAGGATTTGAAAGCAGTTCATGGTTTGGATGCTGAAACAGAATTGAGCAACATCCTTTCCGCTGAAGTGCTCTCAGAAATCAACCGTGAAGTCATCCGTACAATCTACACCGTTGCAAAGGTTGGTTGTCAGGTTGGTACCACCACAAGGGGTACATTTGACTTGGATACCGATTCTAACGGTCGTTGGATGGTAGAAAAAATCAAGGGTTTGGGCTTCCAGCTTGAACGTGAAGCAAACGCAATTGCAAAGCAGACTCGTCGTGGAAAGGGCAACATCATCATTTGCTCTTCTGACGTAGCTAGCGCATTCGCAATGGCAGGACTTCTTGACTACGCTGGTGCATTGAAGGATAACGTGAACTTGAACGTGGACGATACAGGCAACACCTACGCAGGTACCTTGCTTGGTCGTTTCAAGGTGTATATTGATCCTTACTTTGCAGTTGCACAGACTGCAGAATTCGCAGTTGTCGGATACAAGGGACAGAACGCATTTGACGCAGGATTGTTCTACTGCCCATACGTTCCTCTCCAGATGGTCCGCGCAATTGATACCAACACCTTCCAGCCAAAGATTGGTTTCAAGACGAGATACGGTCTCGTTGCCAACCCATTTGCAGAAGGTTTGACTCAGGGTTCCGGTGCTCTTAACGCAAAGAGCAACGTGTACTACCGCGCATTGAAGGTCAGCAACATTGCCTAATTCCCACCTGGTAATGTTCTGAGGCTACAGAAGGGGAGTCCGAAAGGGCTCCCCTTTTCTTTTTTGGTGTGTATATTTCTAGGAACCGCCTTGACATCTCCCTCCCATTCTGATAAACTATCAATCATAATTTATATTTTCATAATGAAATGTTGAAGGATATCTAGTCAAATGCCCAAAGGATCAATATCGATACACAATTCAAAGACCAAAGAGGATTGGCAGCAGCTACTTAATACGTTCTCAGGTGAGTATAATGTTATATCAAAAATTGCTAAGTCACTGGGGTGTGGAACGTGGTCTGTGCGCAATCAACTAAAAAAACATGGCATTGAATATAACGGTCATGCCACTGCAATGCAAGAATTCAAAATTAAACCCCCCTCCAAAACCGAACTCGTGAGTAAGTATAATGAACCTGGGGCAACTTGCAAATCACTAGGAGAATACTACCACACATCACACACAACAGTAAAATCATGGCTACGGGACTATGGGATTCAAGTCAAATCTCACTATATTGTTTGCAAGGAGAGATTGCCCCCCATTCCTCCAAAGGAAACCCTCACAACTCTCTATCAAACACACTCTATACATGATCTCATGAGTATGTTTTCAGTCTCACAAGATACCATAACATCATGGTTGTTGAAATATAATATCCCCATAAAATTACCCATTCCGTTTGCTAATTATCATGTTGCAACATCAAGAAAGGAGCGTGAGCTTTTTGAAATATGCTGCAACGCATCTAAAAAGGATACTTGGCATCAGCATGACAGAACACTGATTGCGCCAAAAGAACTAGATATGTGTTCCATGCACTACAGGCTAGCCATTGAATATGGTTCTGTTTACTGGCATTCAGAATTGCGCGGCAAAACACGTTCATATCATTCACAGAAACGGCAACTGTGCGCCGATAAAGGAATCACTCTTCTGACATTATTTGATACGGATGAGTGGGATAAGATTGTATCATTGATCCGATATAAAATTGGATCATCGGAACGGCGTGAATCTGCTCGCAACTGTGCGGTGCGAAATCTTACAACTCAGGAAGCGATGCTGTTTCATAAGAGTGAGCATCTATCTGGAAGTTGCGGAGGTTCCCTGCATCTAGGGCTAGAATGTGACGGTGAAATTTTACAAGTTCTGACCATGGGACGTGCGCGATTCACCACAAAAACAGAATGGGAGATAGTTCGGTTCACAAATAAGCGAGGTGTGTGTGTGCGTGGTGGATTATCTAAACTTTGGACTAGATTCATCACACAACAACATCCCACAACAGTTGTGACCTATGCAGATCTTAGGTTTGGTGATGGGGCTTCGTATAGGAACCTGGGATTTGAACTAACACATATATCAACACCAAACTATAGATATTTCCACACGAACCACCAGGACAAACTACTATCCCGTGTACAATTCCAGAAACACAAGCTGCCAAAGCTTCTTCCGATATTTGACCCTAATAAAACTGAATGGGAGAACATGCAAGCTAATGGATATGATCGTATATGGGATTGTGGAAATGCGGTATATATGTGGTATAATAAATAACAATGGGGTGGCTTACTTGGGGGATTTATGAGATATTTTATAGCATTTGTTATGATGTTTTCCTTGGCATCAATCGCATGTGCTGAGAATCCACCAAAGAAAAAAGAAGAATCTAAATATATCAACTACACACAATACATAAAAACCTGGGCAACATATATCTTTGTGAGTAACGATTATACCTTTAAAGTTCTTTCTGTTAAACCTTATCAAGACACATACGACACCACGATAAAGAATAAATTGAAGATGTTAGTTCTCGTGGATCATGATGGGTTAAAACTTGCGTATTATTTGTTTATTTCATCAGAACGTGGAGTTGAAAGATTTACGTTATTAGGATCGAGTTTATTTCAAAACAACGAAGAAGTTGAAAACCCCTCTGCTGTTGAGGATGATGAAAAGGAAACCTAATGATTGTAATTAATTTGTTTGGTGGTCCAGGTGCAGGAAAATCCACCACAGCAGCAGGAGTATTCTTCATGATGAAGAATGCTGGTATGAAGGTGGAACTTGTTACAGAGTATGCCAAGGATATTGTGTGGGCTGGACGACACAAGGAATTAGATGATCAACTCTACATATTTGCCAAACAACATCATCGACTCCACAACCTTTTAGGTAAAGTTGATTTCGTTGTCACTGATAGCCCTCTTCTCCTTTCTTCTGTCTACGGAGAATTCATGCCCCCTTCCTTCCATATGTTGGTGAGGGATTTGTTTATGAAGTATGATAATCGATCTGTTTTCATTGAGCGAGTGAAACCCTATGCGGCATATGGTCGAAATCAAACTGAATTAGAGGCTCATGAGATTGATCGGCAAGTACATCAGATGATTGCCACCACAATCCCACTAAATAAAACACATCATGTTCCTGGCGATCTACATGCGCCGATTAAGATCATCAATTGGCTCAGGGAGACATTATAATGGCATTTCCAGGTATTTCAAATACACCAACAAATCCAAATCTTCTTCCTCCTAATAAATTTAGCTTGCAGGTCGCGGCTCTTCCAGAGGTTCAATATTGGTGTCAAACTGTCAATATTCCTGGTATCTCAATTGGAGAAGCCCTACGAAGTACTCCATTCATTGATCTCTTTACTCCTGGTGACAAGGCAATCTTAGGTCCTCTCTCTATAACATTCCTAGTAGATGAGGATATGAAATCATGGACCAGTTTGTTTAACTGGATGGCACAGCTTACCTTTATCAAAAAATTTGAACAGTATGGGCAACTTCGCGCAAGACCTGATGCATGGGCTAAACCCATGCCACAATACTCTGATATCTCACTGAGTATCTTGAACACAAAACAAATCCCAAACATTCGTATCAAATTTATCAATTGCTTTCCTGTATCTCTTAGTGATATAATTGTTTCTACCACATCAACACCAGAGGATACCATTACATCGGATGCTACTTTCCGATATGATTACTATGACATTGAATCAGTTTAATTATAGTATGGAGTGATATGTTACTTGATACTAAATCCCCATCACAAGCACAGGTTGACTCTCTTCTAGAAGAGTGGAAAACCGATTCAAAACTTGATATCTTGGAACCTTCCAAGGAACTCCAAAAGATCGGTCAATTGCATGCAAAATATCTTGCAATCCTCTCCGCTCATCGAAGAGCATTCAAAGAAGCCAATAGAACCTTTGCAAAACTGAAACGAATCAAATATGAGTACTACTCTGGACGATTAGACCAGGAGACACTTAAGAAATACAATTGGAGTCCATTCCCATATACCCTCAAAACCGATATGACTATATACATGGACAGTGATCCTGATGCATTGAATGCTAAACGAGTGATTGAACTTCATGAGGAGATTGTTCAGGTGACTGAATCCATCATAAAGGAACTCAACAGCCGAACTTATCAACTCAAAGACATTATAACATGGGAACGGTTTATTAATGGTCAATGACCCTACCTTCGATGAATCTTTTCTTATAAGCCAATTTTGACGCATTACGGGGATATTTTAAGGGAATTTCTAATGGATCCCCTGTCCCCATGTAACCAATGGATACAAGTTATGTCCCAAATCGTCGTCACTAAGAAAAATGAATCACTTCTTTACCTCTCAACTGAAGAGGCAATTGCTGCTGAGATTTCGGATTATTTTTCATTCTTTACACCAGGATACCAATATCAACCCCTTTTTAAAAGTGGAATCTGGGATGGAAAGATACGTCTTTTCGACAGGAGATTTTCCACCCTTCCCTACGGTCTCCTTTCATACCTCAACAAGTTTTCACAAGACCGTGCTTACTCTCTTATCATTGATGAATCTGTTCTTCTTACCACAAATTTTTCCATCAATGAGGCAGAAGAGTTTTCTAAAACCCTTAACCTTCCAGTTGTACCATATCCTCATCAGATTGAGGCTTTCACTAAAGCTATTCGATATAAACGATCTCTCATTCTTTCTCCAACTTCATCCGGTAAATCACTTCTCATCTATTTGATTATTCGATTCTTACAACAGAATCATAAAAAAGGATTGGTTATAGTCCCAACCACATCACTTGTTGAACAACTGTATAAAGATTTTGAAACATACGGATATAACTCCACACAACATGTTCATAGGATCTATGCAGGAAAAGAGAAAATCACTAAACATTTTGTCACCATCTCAACCTGGCAATCCCTCTATCTCCAAAGTCCAGAATATCTTTCCCAGTTTGATTTTGTTATTGGTGATGAAGCGCATCAATTTAAAGCAAAATCTCTCACTCAACTTATGAATGGATTGGTTAATGCTGATGTTCGTATAGGAACAACCGGAACACTAGATGGAACAAAAACACACAAATTAGTGTTAGAAGGTCATTTTGGACCAGTGTTCCAACCAACCACAACTAGAAAACTTATGGATGAAGGGGTGATCTCTCCACTTAAAATCAAAGCACTAGTATTGAAGTACCCAGAAAGTTTTTCTAAACTTCATAGGGGAGATGATTACAAAGAAGAGTATGATGCTGTGATAACCAATCCAGCACGAACTAAATTTATTAGAAACTTGGCAATCTCGGTTCCAGGAAATACATTAGTCTTATTCCAATTGGTGGATAAACATGGAAAGAAGCTCCATGAGGAGATATCCGAACACGCAAAGGACCACCAAGTATTCTATGTCCATGGTGGGGTTGAGACTGAGGACCGTGAAAGGATTAGGGAAATAGTCGAAAAGAGTACTAACTCCATCATCATAGCATCATATGGAACATTTAGCACAGGAATCAATATTAAGAACCTTCACAATGTTATTTTTGCTGCTCCATCCAAAGCCCGAATACGAAATCTTCAATCAATTGGAAGAGGATTGAGAAAGGCACAAGGGAAAGAACATGCGGTATTGTTTGACATCGTTGATGACTTAAGAATTGGAAAACATACAAACTTTCTACTTAAACACTATGAACAACGAACAATCATATATGCTGAAGAAAAACTATCACTTAAACAATACTTCATTGACTTAAACGAGTAGATAGAGTATAATGAATTATTATCAAAAGAATCGTAAAAAGATTTTAATCCAATGTAGGGAGTATCGTCTTAAAAATAGACAGTTAATTAACGATAGGAGGAAACTCTTTAAAGAAGAGGTGCTTTCAAAATATGGTAAACATTGTCAATGTTGTGGGGAATCAAATCCTGTATTTTTAACAATAGATCATGTTGGTGGTGATGGAGGTACGCATAGAAAAAGTTGTGGCATAGCTTCTGGAAATCAGACATATCGTTGGCTTAAAAGAAATAACTACCCACCAGGATTTCAAGTACTCTGTTATAATTGTAACTTAGCTAAAAGTCGTGATGGTATTTGTCCACACAAAAAAGAGGGTTAAATGGAAAACTCCCCTATGTCTTCTGTAATTCGTATGTTCGTTTTGGTGACTGGGCAAGTTATCATTGGAGCCACTTCAATTACCAAAGATGAATTGTTTTTCTATATTAATTGTCCAGCAGAAGTGGTCACAAAAAGAAATTCTAACGGACCATTGGGGTTTGCCCTCTATCCATGGATGCCGAATGAATTATTGGATAGTACAGTTGTACAAGTTAATGAACATCAAATTGCCGGTGAAATGGTCCCCTCTGAAGCATTGGTTAAATTTTACAATGTTTGGTGCTTTGAGGAAGAAGATAAGTTGAGAGAGTTTAAGCAACTTTTTCAACAACAGATTAGCAAGCTTGGTGAGGGGTACGCAAAGAAAAGTAAGCTAAGTAGAGAACAACAAAAGAAAACACAATCCCCCATGGATACCTCTCTATCCGATGCGTTAATATCATTATTTGAAGAGGATACTGGATGGGGTGATCCAACCGTAACTCATTGAAAGGGAACTATGGCACAAAACCATTATATCAATAACAAAGATTTTTTGATTGCGTTGATCGCATATAAAAAGAAAGTGGAGGATTGCAAGAAGAAGAAAAAACCAGCTCCACCGTTGAATGAGTATATTGGACATTGCTTTATTAAGATTGCTGAAAACCTATCACGCAAACCTAACTTTGCAAGTTATACCTGCAGAGAAGATATGATTTCTGATGCAGTGGAGAATTGTCTTCGTTGTGTGGGAAATTTTAATCCAGAGAAATCAAAAAACCCATTTTCCTATTTCACGCAAATCATTTATTTTGCATTCTTGAGAAAAATAAGTAGTGAAAAAAAACAACTTTATACTCGATACAAAGCAATTGAACAGTTGGGACTTCTGCAGGATGTGAACCAGGGTGATCTTGGGGATATCGGACAAGAGGATCATCAATTTAAAGTCTATGAAAACATTAGTGACTTCATTGTGGCATTTGAGAAAAGTAAAAAACAAAAGATGATTAAATCTAAGAGACCTAAGAAAACCATGTCAAAAGGGATATTGAAATTTATGGGTGATCGATAGTGCCAAACCAACATTCACCATCAAGACAATTTAAGAGTTATTACTAGAAGAGAGAATAGGGTAAAAGGTGGTAAATTAATATGAGAATAGCCATTTTAAATGACACGCACATAGGGGCTCGTGGCGACAATCCACATATTAACGATTTTTTCTTTCGATTTATAAATGATGTGTTTTTCCCCGCATTAAAGGAATATAAGATTGATCGAATTGTTCATTTGGGGGATGTGGTAGATCGAAGAAAATTCATAAATTTTTCTATTTGGCACAAGTGGCAAACTGAATTCTTTGATCGTATTGAATCTGAGTTTAAGTTACCCATAGACATGCTATGTGGGAATCATGATGTATATTACCGCAACACCAATAAAGTCAATGCATTAAATGAGCTTCTTGGTCGATATCCAAATATCAGGATTTTTCAAGAACCAGAGGTTATGGAGTATGATGGGTTATCTGTGGCTCTTGTTCCATGGATCAATAATGGAAATAAAGAATCAGCATTCTCGTTCCTCTCTTCATGCTCCGCTCCTGTTATATTTGGACACCTAGAGATTGCTGGATTTGAAATGGACCGTGGAAATGTGTGTCAAGAAGGACACCCCAGAGAACTATTTGATCGATATGATATGGTTATTAGTGGTCATTTTCACCATAAGTCTAGTGATGGGACCATCCATTATCTTGGTAATCAATATGAGATGACCTGGGCAGACTATAATGACACTAGAGGATTTCATATCTTTGATACTAACACTAGAGATCTTACCTTCATTCCTAACCCACATAAACTGTTTTTTAAGATCGTGTATGATGATAGTATACAAGATTATCAATATTGGAAGACACAAGATCTTTCTCAATACACCAACTCTTATGTGAAAGTGGTTGCTGTTAAAAAACACAATCCTTACCTATTTGATACTGTTATGGATACTCTATATAAGGTTGCACCAATTGATGTGTCCATTGTTGAGGATTATACAGAAAACAAATTAGAATCTAACACTCCGGTTGATCAAGCTGAAGACACCATCACCATCATCAGAAAGTGTATTGATTCTATGACCATCCCTGATGCCATAGATCCTGATAGACTAAAATCTATGTTACAGGAATTATATAATGAAGCACTAACGGAGATGTCATCCCAATGATTGTGTTCACAAAGATTCTATGGAAAAATCTATTAAGTACTGGGAACTATTGGATTGAGATTGATTTTTGTAAGTCTCAAAACACCCTCATTGTTGGTGAAAATGGTTCCGGTAAATCCACTATGTTGGATGCTCTCTGTTTTGCTCTGTATAATAAACCGTTCAGAAACATCAATAAACCTTCCTTGACTAATTCTATCAATCAAAAAGATACACTGGTAGAAGTGTATTTTCACACGGAAAACCATCAATTCAAGGTAATTCGCGGCATTAAGCCAGCAGTATTTGAAATCTATAAGGATTCTGTATTGGTGAATCAAGATGCTGAAGCAAAGGATTATCAGGACTATCTTGAGTCCTTCATTCTTAAACTCAATTATAAATCCTTCACCCAAATAGTGATTCTAGGATCTGCTTCATTTACCCCATTCATGCAGTTGTCTGCAAGTGATCGTCGTTCAATCATCGAGGACCTTCTTGATATTCAAATCTTCTCAATGATGAATAACCTCGTGAAGGGTAGACAATCTGATTTAGATGATAGAAGACTTGAAAATAAAATCAAAATGCAGGGAACGAATGAGAAGATTGTTATACAGAAGCGTTATATCTCAGAGGCACAACAGGGTGTTGAGAAACTTGTTGCAGAATACCAAGCAGAGGTCGAGACTCACAAGAAAGAAATTGATAGACTCTCTACAGAAATAACCAACTCCGAAACAGTAATATTAGACTTATCAGGAACTATAAGTGATAAACCAAAAATTCAAGCCAGTCTCAAGAAGTTTACGCAACTCCATACTCAAATTGAACATAACTTATCCAAACACAGGAAGACAAAATCTTTCTTTGAAACCCAAGAGACTTGCCCAACATGCGCCCAGAATATTGAAGCATTATTTAAAACTGCTCAATTAAACGATCTCTCTGGGAAAATTGGGGAGTATGAAGATGGAATCTCTCAATTAGAAGAGATGATTGCGGCACACCAAGCTAGACTTCAGGCTATTGAGTTGGTTGAAAAGGAAATCTCAAAACATTCTATAGTAGTTGCTGAAAGTAAGACTTCCCGTTCTCATATACAAAAATTTATCAGTAATCTAGAAGAAAAAATTCTATCAGTTCAAACTAAACACGATTCAATAGAGCGAGAACAAGAACGGCTACAGGAACACCATAAAGAATTACTCTCCCTAGAAGAGAGTAAAAAAGAAATGTCAATTCTCACCGAATATTATGATGTAGCGAATGCGTTACTCAAAGATAGTGGTATCAAGACAAAAATTGTTCGACAATATCTCCCCATCATTAATACGATGGTGAATAAATATCTGTCCAACATGGACTTTTTTGTTAATTTTACACTTGATGAATCATTCAAGGAAACCATCAAGTCTCGATACCGAGATGATTTCTCCTATGCATCCTTTTCTGAAGGAGAGAAGCAGAGAATTGATATGGCACTCATGCTAACATGGAGAGCTATAGCTAAGTTGAAAAACTCTGCCAACACTAACCTTCTTATATTAGATGAAATATTTGACTCATCAATGGATCATAGTGGTGCAGATGAATTGATGAAAATTCTCCATCAATTGGATGGAACTAATGTGTTTGTGATATCCCATCGTGGGGATATCCTACAAGACAAGTTTTCACATGTAATCAAATTTACAAAGAAGCAAAACTTTTCCCATATTGTCTCTTGACAATATCTAACCATAAACTTATAATATCATATTTTATGAGGTAATCATGAACGATCAGACTCTCGGAACCACTCATTCTTCGACAGGACAGATGCCTATGGTAGATATACCAACACAGCATCCAAAATCATTCGTTTACAGCACCGAACATGCACCAGAAATCACTAAAAAGAAGGTGGAACTACTTCCACTTTATAATGATCAAAACCCTCTTCTTTTAAAGAGGGTGCCTGAAGTTGATTTCACCAATCCACCAAAGGATTTGCAGGAACTTGCTGAACGATTGGTAGCTACCATGAACAACTATGGCGGGGCTGGATTGGCTGCAAATCAATGTGGTGTTATGTGTCGCATGTTTGTGATGTCTGGTGGGATTGTGGTTATAAATCCTGTCATTCTTGAGATATCACAAGAAACTGCACAGGAACGAGAGGGATGTTTAAGCTTTCCTGGATTGACTCTTCCTGTTTTGAGAGCAAAGAGTGTGAAGGTTTCATTTTGTGGATTGAATGGTGAAAAACAAGAAGTCACCTATACTGGTATCACTGCTCGCGTATTTCAACACGAATATGATCATTTAGAAGGGAAAGTGTTCACATCGAAAGTTGGTAGTCTAACCCTTCAGATGGCAAAGAAGAAGAAAGCAAAGCTCTTTAAGAAGATGCAAAGAATTGTCGAATATAAACAGCGAATGAATGGATAATTATATGAAGGTTCTTGTGTGTGGCGATAGGAATTGGCATAATAGATTCGTAATACGAAAGGTATTACAAATAATAAAGGATGATGTGACATTATTAGTTCATGGTGCGGCTAGAGGAGCCGATTCTTTAGCTGCACAAGAAGCCCAAATATTAGGTATCCCAACTGAGGCATTTCCCGCCGATTGGGATAAATATGGGAAACCTGCAGGTATTATCAGAAATATCACCATGTTTACACAAACCCAACCAGATCTCGTGATTGCCTTTCATGACCATATTCAATCATCAAAGGGAACTAAACACATGGCTCGATATGCTCACATTCATTGGGTTAAGGTGTTGGTGGTTGAATCAAGACTTTTAGTGTATGAATACCGAGGAGAAAAGAAATAATGGGAATGTGGGGTCCATACTGTGGTCCTTGTGATACTTATGGGCATCCTTGTTGGTGTAAAGGGTGTCCCATCAATAAAAGTCATCGACTAGAATACAGAACATATTGGTGTAAACATCATGATCCTAATCCACCAAAATCAATAATATCCAAGATTATTCAAAGACTTAGATCAATCCTCCCTCACACTTGACACCACCCAAACATTATGCTATTCTTCTCCCATAACAAGGGGGAACCATGAACGTTGTAGAAGAAAAAACACTCCTCGCAAAACTCATGGCTACTGAGAACATTCATGTGGTCCATAAGAGTAGCGCACGAACCGCTCGTTTCGATCTCAAGACAAGGACCCTCACTTGCCCAGTGTGGAAAGATATGGACGGAGATGTGTATGATCTTCTTATGGGTCATGAAATCTCTCACGCTTTACATACTCCCCTACAGGGTTGGCATAATGCGTTGGATCAGGGACCACAGAAAAAAGCATTTCGATCATTCCTTAATGTTATAGAAGATGCCCGAATCGAACGCTTTGTAAAGGAAAAGTTTCCTGGAATCAGAAAACCTATGATGAATGGGTATAAGACTCTTTTTGAACGTGATTTTTTTGGTACATCTAAGATTGAGAATTTGAATAAGGACCTTTATTTAATCGATAAGATCAACATTGTTGCTAAGTTGGGATCATTAGTCAACATCAAGTTCAATCAAGTAGAACAACGATTTTTTGACCGAGTAATGACGGTTCATACTTGGGATGAAGTTGCTGCTCTTGCTCTTGAATTATTTGAATACTCAAAAAAAGAACAGAAAGAAATTAACGATAGAAAGAAAGAGGAGTATCGAAAAAAACAAGAACAATTACAAGAAGAATCTGATGAAGAGGAAAGGGAGAAAGAGGAAGAGAAAAGGGAAGAGTTTGGGGAGGAATTTGAAGAAGGGGATGGGGAGGAATTTGAGGAAGGGGATGGGGAGGAAGAGGATCAGGATGGTGGACTTGGTAGTGGTGATGGTGATGGTGAGGATGAACAAGATAATGGGTCAGATAGTAGTGATGAGGATGGAGATGGAGATGGAGATGAAAACTCTCCTAATGGGGATGGTAAGGGGGAAAAGGATTCTTCTGGTGAAGGGGATAATGAAAGCAATTCTCCTGGTAATGGTGTGTCAAAAACCGGATCATCAGATGGTTCAGATCTACCAAAATCTATCACAGATGAATCATATAGGAAAAAGGAACAAGAATTAGTTGAAAATGATGTGAATGTTTCATATATTGATGTGTATGTCCCCAAGGTAAATTTAAAAGATATTTTGGTCAGTTGTCATACTGTCAATAAGGGTATCGACCATATCTATCAACATTACTCTAAGGCTGGTGAAATTGCTCTGGAACTGTATAGAAAATTTAAAGAAAAGAATAATGACTATATTAATCTTCTTGTGAAAGAATTTGAAATGAGAAAAGCTGCCAAAGCTTTTAAGAGGAGAAAATTATCTGATACTGGAGAAATTGATACAAAAAAACTTCCCTTCTATAAATTAACTGATGACATTTTCAGAAAGATGATGACCGTACAAGCTGGGAAATCTCATGGTCTTACTCTCGTATTGGATAAGTCTGGTTCCATGAACGACCATATTATTGCAGCTATGGAACAATTATTGATTCTTGCTATATTCTGCCGAAAAGTGAATATTCCTTTCATCGGTTTCACCTTCACTAATGTTAATGGGTGGGGTATGCATCAGGATTTTCAAAATCCATCAGATTTGCATCCCTTTAGTAAGAGGGATGGGGATCTTCGTTTAAATGATCTTAATTTACGAGAAATTATCAACTCAACTATGAACCAAGCCACATTTACAAAGTCTGTTATTAATCAACTTCTTATTTCTCATATGCTTGCCCATCATCCCCTTGTTAATACCTTCTCAATACCAGATCAGGAAAAGATGGGAGGCACACCATTAAATGAGGCATTGATTGTCTTGAGAGATGTGGTCAAGCTTTTCAAAAAGAAACATCGAGTTGATATCGTGAATACTATCATTGTTCATGATGGTGATGCATGTAATATATCCTCATATTATAGGGAGCGTCAGTATTATACTAACTTCGATAAATCTAATCGTCTTACCCTTCATGATAAGAAGGAAAAGATATCTATTCGATTCACTACAAATGAACCACGATATATGACCAAAACACTTATGAAATGGTTTCAGTTGACCACGGGAAGTGGAATATATGGATTTTTTATCATCAATAAAAGACAAGATGTATTTAGAAATGCGTTGAATAACTATTATCACAATGAACATGGTGTGAAGGTTATGTTTGAGGTAAATAATCCAGAATCGGCTCTTCAATTCTCAAACATTCGTGAAAAATTTATCAATGAGAAGTTTCTTGAATCTCATACTCCTGGGTATAATGGATTCTTCTTCATTCCAGGATCATCAGATTTAGCAGCACAAACAGGTGTTATAGAGGACACAGGTAAAGCCTGGACACCAGGACGATTGTTAACAGCATTCATAAAAGCTGGGAAAAAACAACAGTTTAGCCGTGTTTTGGTTAGTAAGTTTATTGGAATGATAGCAACAGAAAAAACCACTTGACAAATTAATAACCCTGGTGTACCTTTAGTTATTATCAATTGGAGGAGTTTATAATGAGTGCATTGGAGAATCGAAAGAATTTCTTTGATATCCTGACTGCAACTGGAAAGTCATCGATCACAACTCCAGAATTACGAGATTTGTGTGAGAAACATAATATCAAGATCCCACAATGGTTTCGCAAGAACGAATCGGTAAAATTACAACGTGGGGTCTACAAGATCCCAACTTCTTTTGAGGAATTTAATATGTCTACAGTCGATCAAGAAGATGCTCCAAACCTGAAACTAGAGACGTATGGATCTCCTAAACGAGATGTCATTCATTCACTAGTTACTACATTAGAAGAACAAGAAATTATTCCCGAACGATATCCAAACTATGTCCCATTTGGAAATTATGATGATTTGAAATCAATCATTAGTTCAAAGAAATTTTTCCCAGTCCTCATTACTGGACCATCAGGTAACGGAAAGTCCATGTCAATTGAACAGGTGTGTGCAGAACTCAAGAGGGAATTTATTTGCTACAGTATGACGGCTGACACCGATGAATCTGATCTTCTTGGTGGATTCATTCTTATCAATAGTGAAATGGTGTGGAAAGATGGACCTGTTACAGTAGCAGCTAGAAAGGGTGCTGTTCTGTGTATTGATGAAATTGATTTTGGTGGGCAAAACCTTTCTGCTCTACAACGTGTTCTTGAGGGGAAGCCATTTCTCTTGAAAAAGAAGGGTGAAATTATTCATCCCAAGGAAGGATTTCAGATCATTGCTACAGCTAACACAAAAGGAAAAGGTTCAGAGGATGGTCGGTACATTTACACCAACATTCTCAATGAGGCATTTCTTGAACGGTTTCCTATGACATTTGAACAAGAATGGGCTCCTAATACAGTAGAACGAAAGATTGTCAAGAAGGAACTTGAATCTGCTGGGAAAGCTGATGAAGAATTTGCTCTTCATTTGGTGCAGTGGGCTACCACAATCAGGAAAGCTTTTGTTGATGGGGCAACCTCTGAAGTGATTTCAACTCGGAGATTGGTTCATATTGCCCGTGCTTATCCAATATTCAAGGATAGGGTGAAATCTATCGGGTATTGCCTGAATCGATTTGATGAATCAACCAAGAAATCTTTCTTGGATTTATATTCAAAGGTGGACATGAGTGTTCCATCGGTTAATGCCGCTATTATTAATGATCCTGTTGTGGCGTAATTATTATTGACTTTTATATATAGAATTGTTATACTACTTGTGTACAATGGGGGAATGGGGACGCCCCATTACAGTTCCCACTAAATTATTATGAGGTGTTTATGCGAAATCTTTCAGCTAAGTCTAAGGTTCTTTTGTTCTTGAAGAAGTCTACTGGTCGCAATACTTTTAGTGTTGCTCAGGGACGTAATTATTTTGGAATCTCTGGCGTTACACAGGTTGTTGCAGACCTACGCGCCGAAGGTTATCCAATCTACACCAATGTTCGTCGTCGTGGTGATGGTAGCAAGGTGAATGTGTACCGTCTTGGTACTCCTTCCCGCTCATTCATTAAGCGTTGTAGGGCTCTTGGTGTAAAGGTTCAGGGTTAATTTAGGACGCGAACATTCAAAGTTCGTTTCTGTCCAATGGTGGGGATACTCTAACGTATCCCCACTTTCCACTTAAGGAACACGATGCAACTTAATCCAAATTCAAAAAGACCTGTTGGCTATTGGGATCATTGGTTTATTGGTCTAGCTCGATACATTTCTACTGCTTCTAAAGATCCTAGTACCCAAGTTGGTGCGGTTATTGTTGATAAACAAAATAGAGTCATTTCTACTGGGTATAATGGGTTTGCTAAGGGGGTAAAAGATTCTGTTGACAGATTATCTAACCGTGATGTAAAATATTCAATTGTTGTTCATGCAGAGGTTAATGCCATTGTGTTTGCTACACAACCACTACAAGGTGCTACGTTATATCTCTACCCATTTCTTTCATGTTCTCAATGTAGTTCTATTATCATCAATTCAGGAATTAAACGAGTTGTTGCTCCAGTTAATGATAATCCACGATGGAAAGATTCTTTTGAAATGAGTAAATCTATATATCATGAAGCAGGTGTGAAAGTTGTTATGCTTACATATGAGATCACTACATGAATATTTTTGTTTTGGATCAAAGTCCTATCTTAGCAGCAAAATACCAATGTGATAAACATGTGGTCAAAATGTGTGTAGAGACAGCTCAGTTACTTTGTAGTCAGTTTGATTGTGCCCCCTATAAAAGAACTCATTATAATCATCCCTGTTCAATATGGACACGGTACAGCAAAGAAAACTATCTATGGCTCTATCATCATGGTATAGCACTATGTGAAGAGTACACTATCAGGTATAATAAAATTCATAAAAGTCATCCTATCATCAAATGGTGTATGGATCATATACACACCATTCATTTTAGTAATAGTGGATTAACACCACACCCAGTGTGTATGCCGGATGATTGTAAAATGAGTTCTGTAATTGAATCGTATCGAGCATACTATATACGGTATAAGAAAGATTTTGCCACATGGCGGTACACATCACATCCTTATTGGTGGAATATTAATTAATGGAGGTTTGGAATGGAAATTCAAATTGATATGGAAAAGATTAGACAATGTAAATTATTCATTGCAACACCAATGTATGGTGGGGTGTGTCATGGAATGTATATGAAGTCTAGTTTAGATCTTCAAACACTATTCATGCAATATGGAATTCAATCAAGATTCTCTTTTATTTTCAATGAATCCCTCATCACTCGTGCAAGAAATTATCTTGTTGATGAATTCTTGAGAAGTGAATTCACCCATCTATTATTTTTAGACTCTGATATTCATTATAATGCCCAAGACATTATTGCTATGTTGGCACTTGATAAAGAAGTTATTGGAGCCCCCTATCCAAAAAAATCTATTAATTGGGGTAATGTGGCTCAAGCGGCTCGTAACCATCCAAATCTTGAACCTAAACAATTAGAAAATTTGGTTGGTGATTATGTGTTTAATGTGGTGAAGGGTACTCAACAGTTCCAAGTTTCTGAACCATTAGAGGTTATGGAAATCGGAACAGGATATATGTTGATTAAGCGTGAAGTGTTTACAAAGTGGGCGGCTGCATATCCACAAAAGAAGTACCGACCAGATCATGTCGGTCAAGCGAATTTTGATGGAACTCGATATATTCACGCCTATTTTGATACGGTTATTGATCCCTCAAGTGAACGGTATCTTTCTGAAGACTATATGTTCTGTCAATGGTGGAGAGCAATTGGAGGAAAGATTTGGTTGTGTCCATGGATTCAAACACAGCATGTTGGAACCTATGCCTTCACCGGAAACATGCCTAAGATAGCAGAGTTAACCGGGCGTCTTTGAGCCAAATCTATGCATAAACACCACATCATACCTCTTCATGTTGGAGGGACGAATGATCCCTCCAATCTGGTGCTTCTCACAGTTGAACAACATGCAGAAGCTCATAGGGTTCTATGGGAACAATATGGGAGAAAGGGGGACAAATTAGCATGGATTTCTCTTTCTGGACAAATTGATAAAGAAGAGATTCAAAGAGAAAGGTCAAGACTCGGAGCATTGAAACTAAAGGGTAGAAAACGACCACCAGAAATTGTTGCAAAAATAAAGAGAATACTAACAGGAAAGAAACGCACGCCAGAATCGATTGAGCGTATCCGCCAATCACAACTGGGCAACACCAATTGCAAAGGAAGAATATTATCGGAAGATACAAAAGAAAAAATGCGAAATTCTAAATTGGGGACGACACAAACGAAAGAAACGAATAAAAAAATAAGTCACTCGTTAATCGGAAACACTCATACCAAAGGTAAACCAGTCGGGGCAGAAAATTGGATCATCACCCATCCTAATGGAACAAAAGAACATATCATCAATTTAACTGCGTGGTGTCGAAACAGAAATTTACATGCGAGTAATATGGTAGCCGTTTCCAAAGGAAGATTGAAACATTATAAGCAATATACATGTAAAAAAGTGAGGGTTTCCTAATGTCACTCCTTATAGGATTATGTGGATTTATAAATTCTGGAAAAGGTACTGTCGGCGAAATTCTCTCTAGTAAGTATGAATTTACCCAAGATTCATTTGCTGCACCGCTGAAAGATGCGGTTGCAGCAATCTTTGGGTGGGATCGAACATTATTGGAGGGGGCAACACCAGAATCAAGATCGTGGAGGGAAGTTCCTGACACATTTTGGTCTAATAAATTTGGAAAACCTTTCTCACCAAGATTGGCTCTCCAATTAATGGGGACTGAAGCTGGACGAGATGTTTTTCATAAAGATGTTTGGGTAGTCTCTCTCCTTAAACGATCAATGGGAAGAGATACTATTATCACCGATGTTCGGTTTAAAAATGAAATTAATCTAATTCGTAATAATCATGGAATTGTTGTTCGGGTAAAGAGGGGACCTGAACCTGAATGGTTTGAGTGTGCACGTTATGCAAATAAGGGAGACCTAACATCGTTGGATTTAATGAAACAATATGGTGTTCATGTTTCTGAGTGGGATTGGGTTGGATCCACAATCGATTATATTATCTCCAATGATGGTTCATTGATTGACCTAGAAAAAGAGATAGACACCCTAATGATGAATTTTAATCGTTGACATGTTCCCGTGATTCCTTTATAATTATTATATTATTAACCTGTGAGGTACACCATGCTTCTCTCTGATTCTACCATTGCCATTTTAAAAAATTTCTCAACCATTCACACTGGAATTTATTTTCGTGAGGGTAATATCTTACGAACAATGAATCAAGGTAAGACGGTTCTTGCCGAAGCTACAATTGATGAACACATTCCTGCTGGGTTTGGTATCTATGAACTTAGTCAATTCCTAGCAATTCTTTCTCTACATAAGGCATCACCAGAAATTACTGTTAAGGGTAGTAACCTTCTTATTGAGGGGGGACGAAGCACTATCACTTATCGTTGTTGTGCTGAAGAAATTATTAAGGGTGCGCCGACAAAAGGATTGGTTGTTCCTAGTAATGACATTACCTTTACCCTTGGCGAAGATGATTTCCATTGGGTTATGCGAACTGCTTCTATTCTCAAAAGCCCAAATATTGCTGTGGTTGGTGATCGTGGTAAGGTTTTCATCAAGACATATGACAGTGAGAACGATTCAGAGGCATTTGATTCTTTGGAAGTCTCTACCTATACCGGTGAACCATTCTTGTTTGTGTTTAAAACAGAGAATTGGAAGATGATGAACGGTACCTACTCCATCACTATTTCTTCACAGGGTATTGCTTCTTTCACAAACGAAGCAAAGAAACTTACATATTGGATTGCGCTGGAATCTAAAAAGTAATTGAGGAACTATGAGTGTACAACATATTCTTTGGACAGAAAAATATCGTCCTAAAACTGTAGAAGAGTGTATTCTTCCAGACCGGTTGAAACATCCATTTGCAGAATATGTTCGTCTTAATACCATCCCCAACCTTCTCCTTTCTGGAGGTGCCGGGGTTGGGAAAACCACCATTGCTAAGGCAATGTGTAATGAAATCGGTTGTGATTATATTGTTATTAATGGTTCCGATGAATCTGGTATTGATACCTTCAGAACAAAGATTAAACAATATGCATCGTCGATGTCACTGGTGGGTGGACGGAAAATCATCATAATTGATGAAGCGGACTATCTGAATCCGAATTCCACCCAACCAGCTCTTCGTAATGCTATGGAAGAATTTGCTGGCAATTGTTTTCATCGTAGCACAAAAATAATGACTTTGGAATATGGACCAATAGAGATTGGGACAGTATGTAACAAAGAAGTGACAGTAAAATGTATAGATGGCATTTGGAGACCCACCACCATTCGCACATATGGTTTACAACAACTCTATAGATTCAAATTTGGTAAATTTAATTCAGCCGAGTATCACACCCATCAAGAAGTAATTGCTACAAAAGATCACACCTGGTTTCTTCAGGATGGATCAAAAACAACATCCCTATCAGTTGGAGATAGACTTGCTACTCCACAAACCTTAGAACAGATGGACCCTCAGGGTATTCTCCATGGCATGATTTTTGGAGACGGTTATGGTCATCATAATTCTCAACATGGAACAACCCTATCAATACAAGGGCGAGTGTATTCATCAATCCGCTTATGTAAGCAAGATAAAGTTCAAAAAGAAATGTTCGACATCTTAATTCAAGAGGGTTATTCTCCCAGTTACCCTAAGTCTGCAGGGGGAGACCCTGTGTTCCAATGCGGCTTCATTCCCTATAGCAAAGAATTTCCATTTACTAATGATCCTTCTTATATCAGTGGATTTATTTACGGATGGTGGTTGGCTGATGGATATAAAGCATTCAGAGATGGACTACAAATCAGTACCATTAGAACTGATGCGGTTGAATGGCTTTCTAATTATGCTGCATTTGCGGGGTATCAACTCACGGGGCATTCCATAAGAGAGGCTGGAAAAGGAGGATTCCCAAATTCAAAGGAGTTACACACACTCACGTTACGTAAAACACAAACTCCCTGTGTACGCTCAATAGAGTACTGGGGGGAAGATGAAGTATTTTGCTTAGAAGAACCAATAACAAACTCATTTACACTTGCAAATGGATTAGTAACTGGTAATTGTTCATTTATTTTCACAGCAAATTTTAAACAACGTATCATTGAACCCCTTCATTCTCGTTGTTCTGTAGTAGATTTTTCATTGAAGTCTACTGAAAAACAAAAGATGGCTGGGGCTTTCTTTGAACGTGTTCAATCTATTCTAAAGAATGAAAATGTTGAGTTTGACAAGAAAGTTCTTGCTGAATTCATTAAACGATTTTTTCCAGATTTTAGACGTATCATCAATGAGCTACAACGCTATTCTCAATTTGGAAAGATTGACACTGGCATCTTGGTTCATTTGGGTGATGTAGATATTAATCAGATTGTTCAATACATGAAGGAAAAGGACTTTGGATCCTTGCGCAAGTGGGTTGCAAGTCATGAGATTGAACCACAAGTGTTCTATCGAAAGATCTATGATAATCTCTATGAAGTCATGAAGAAAGAATCTATACCACAGGCGGTACTCATTCTAGCGGATTACCAATATAAACAGGCTTTCGTTGCAGATCATGAAATTAACACTATGGCATGTCTTACCGAACTCATGATGCAATGTGAACTCATATGACTCCTTTTGATTTTATTAATCAGATCCAATATGGTAAAAAGGATCTCATGGAGGATCCTGATCTTGAATCACAATACGTCCCGTTCCTCACCAACAAAACTCTCTCCTATCAACTTGATTGTGTGATGCAGGCGAATGAGATGAACATGCGTCACCATCTCGATAAAAAGCTTCAATTCCACTATCTTATAAATATCATCCGTAATAGAAAGAGACCTTACCATAAGTTTGTTAAACCAGAGACAAACGAACAAATCAAGTCAATTAAAACGCTCTTTGACTGTTCAGATGCGAAAGCATTTGAGATATTACGAGTCCTTACACGAGAGCAACTTGAACAAGTTCAATCTGTAACAAATATGGGAGGTAAACAAAAAACATCATGATTTAAACGGATGGTGCACCATGATTGATCTCTCAACTTTCATCGAAGTTACATTACCTACTCCTGACGATTTCCATAAAATTCGTGAAACCCTTGGACGCATTGGGGTTGCCTCACAAAATGATAAAATCCTCTATCAATCTTGTCACATTCTCCATAAACGTGGAAAGTATTATATCTGCCACTTTAAAGAACTCTTTGCATTGGATGGTAAACCTTCAACAATTAGTGATAGTGATATTCAAAGAAGGAATACTATTGCCAAGCTTCTAGAGGAATGGGGTCTTATTCAGATTCTTAACAAAGAAATCCTTACCGAAACATGTCCACTTCATCACATTAAGATTCTTTCATATAAAGAGAAACCTGAATGGCGGTTAGTGGCAAAATACACCATCGGTAAGAAGCCCCACCTTACCCCCTAAAAACACCCCCGTAATGCGTCAGAATTGGCTTATACGCAACAGTTCTATCTAAAACAACCCAATACCCATACCCCCAGATCGACCCCATAATCACATGTATCCATTGGTTACAAATGTATCCATTGGTTACACATCACCATGGTGAACATTAAAATTAGATTAGAACAACATTAAAATTACATTAAATTTTCTTCATGAAGATTTCTTCATCAAAAATCACCCCTTCAAAACACCAATAAATAGACACATTTTTCCTCATCAAAATCACAAACCCCGCTCCAGGACTATCTTTAGATCAATTTGCCTATATATCTTCTAGAAGAGTCTTAAATGATATCCTAAATGATAACTTAAATGATAACTAAATAAATGATTTGTCCGAAGCGAAGCGGAGGACAACGCGAAGCGGATTGATAACTAACTAGATAATGGTGAGCTATGTCTTTTTCAGTTTATATTATAAAATGTTCAAGTGAAGTTTTCTATGTTGGTATATCAAAAGATGCGTCATCTAGAATTAGATCCCATTTTAATGGTTATGGATCTTCTGTTACTAGAAAATACCCACCATTAAAAAGTTATATAATAAAAGAAAATCTCACAGAAGAAGAAGCAAAGAAAATTGAAAAAAAATTAGTAATATCAATGAAAAATAAAGGAATGAATGCGTTTGGTGCAGCATATACACAGGTAAAATAATATGAGTTTATTATCACACATCCATAATCGTTTTATTGTTCCTTCCCATAAAATTACAATCCTGGCAAAGGATTATGGGTATGGATCCTATCATGATCCTGATGTACAACTCCTTTATTCTTCATTTCAAATATTAGTTGATTATGTTGAAATTGAATGCCAGTTAGGTTCTAATGAAGTGTTTAATACTCCATTACAAAATCTCTATGAAATACTTGATTATATTCCAGGATTACGATGGTTTTTACCACCTACACGAAACGCATTACAAGGATTATTACATCTCAAGTGGGAAATGAGTCTTACAAATAATCCTCATCAAGCCGAATCCGCTGCCGCGTTTTACAAACTCTATAAATTTTGGGTACATGATAGACCTAAACGAATGGATCCTTATGATATCATCACTGATGAAGAAGCTGAGGAAGCTCATGCATCTATTTGTGCAAATACTCCAATTAGATTTTCAAAATCTTACAGTGATAAATTACAAATTGCTGGTGAATTACAAGATAAATATCATGCTGAAGATGATGAAATGCTTCAATTACTCATGAAATATCGTCGATGTATGTGGGCGTAACATGAAACTATCACAAAACTTTTCACTGTTAGAATTTACTCGTTCAGATGTGGCTACTCGTCTTGGTATTGATAATTCCCCAACTACAGAACACATGGGCAATTTAAAGCTCATTTGTGAAAAGGTCCTGGAGCCGATTAGGTCTCATTTCAATAAACCTATTAGAATCAATTCTGGGTATCGTTCCATGGCTCTCAATAAGGCTATCAATCCTGCAACCTCTACGGTTGATCGTCTCAGTAAACACTGTCTTGGTCAAGCTGTGGATTTTGAGATTGATGGGGTTTCTAATTATGACGTGGCAACATGGATAAAAGATAATCTTCCTGCGTATCACCAAGTAATTCTAGAGTTTTATGTTCCAGGTCAACCCAATTCTGGTTGGGTTCATGTCTCCTATGTTATTGGAAATCAAAAGAAACAAGTTCTCACTGCTCATAAAGTTAATGGTAAATTAAACTACACACCTGGGCTACTTGCATAATCCCCCTCTTTGTGTTACACTCATTCAACGTATTGGTATTGGTATGGAGGAATTCTATGACTATATTCAATTCTATGATTGATGATGTGTGTATTTTTCAGACTCGATGCGAACAACTTTCTTTGTTTGATGATGCGAAACCAAAGGATGTTTGTGAATTATACGCAAGGTTGATTCGTGAAGAATATAAGGAGTTACAGGATGCACTCCTAACTAATGACAAGGCACATATTCTCAATGAAGCATTAGATCTTATTTGGGTGACAATTGGATATTGTAACGCTGAGGGGTTTAATATTGATGCCGCATGGAGAGTGCTCGCTAGAGCAAATATGGCTAAGTTACAGCATGATCCTGATACTGGTAAGTTGCTTAGAAATGAACATGGAAAGATACAGAAACCCAAAGATTGGAAGAAGCCAGATTATTCATCGTTTGTTTAACTATAATTAAATGGAGGTTGATATGAGTGATGTGAAGTTGGTTGTGTTTAATAACGGTCTTCAGTTGGTTGGTGATTTTACTCTTGTTGATCAGACTGTTGGAAAAGTAACCATCAAGAAAGCTGTTCAATTGATCATTGGACCACGAACAGAAGCCGAAGCTGCTCAAGGTAAGGTTGGAATGTCTTTTACCCCATTTCTTCAATATACTACAGAGTGGGAGAATGGACTTGTTTTTTCCGCCAATGATATTTTGAGTGTGGCTACTCCGGTTATGGATCTTATGAATGGGTACAATTCAATGTTTGGTAGTGGGTTGGTTCTTCCTGGTGGTCAAGTTGGAGGATCTGGACTTGTACTTCCTCGTTAATTAATTATGAATTTTTATACAAATGTTGCCTGTAGGGGCAATCACATTTATTATCGTGGTGTGAAAGATGGAAGGAGAGTCAATCTTAAATTAGATTACTCTCCTATTCTCTTTGTCCCTTCTCAATCCCCCCTCTCTACTACCTGGAAAGATATCCACGGCAATCCGGTTGATACTGTACAATTTTCTTCTATCTATGAGGCTCGCGAATATCTTAAGAAATACGCTGATGTTGAGGGATTTACTATCCATGGTAACTCTAATTTTCAATACACATTCATTTCCGATCAACACCAAGAAGATTCTATTGACTGGAACATTGATGATGTGGTGATTGCATATATCGATATCGAAGTTGGAACTGAGCATGGTATGCCCACTGTTGAGAAATGTGAAAACCCCATTACCGCCATCACTATTAAACTTTCTAATAGTTCATATTACGAAGTCTTTGGTTGTGGAGAATATATTAAACATCGTGATGATATTCATTATCATGCTTGTACAGATGAATGTGATTTGATTGAGCAGTTCCTTGAGTTTTGGAAAGAAAATTATCCTGATGTCATTAGTGGATGGAATGTTAAAACCTTCGACATCCCCTATATCGTTGGAAGAATGTGTGCCATTCCCCATTTTGGCGAAGATCGTACTCGTTGGCTTTCTCCATGGGGAAAGGTTAGTGTAAAACTAGAACAATTTTATGGAAAAGATCAACTGGTTTTTAATTTGATGGGTATCTCGATACTTGACTATATGCAGTTGTTTAGAAAATATGCCCCTAATGCTAGTCAACCCTCCTACAAATTAGACTATATCTCTCATGTTGAATTAAAGGAGAAAAAGTTAGATTACTCTGAGTATGATAATCTTCATGATCTTTATAAGAAAAACTATCAGAAATTTATCGAGTATAATATTAAAGACGTTGAACTTGTTGAACGGTTGAATACCAAGAGTAGATTGATTGACATGGCATTAACCCTTGCTTATGACAACAAGACTAACTATGAAGATGTGTTTAGTCAGGTTCGTATGTGGGATGTCATATGTTATAATCATCTCCGTAAGAAACATATTGTTGTTCCCCCAAAGAAAGATTCAGTGAAGGATACGGCATATGAGGGTGCCTATGTAAAAGAACCTCAAATTGGTCGCTGGAGATGGGTTTCTTCTTTTGATTTGGATAGTCTATATCCCCATCTTATTATGCAATATAATTTATCTCCAGATATGTTAATCGAACCAGTAAATTATACTGATGAAATGAGGGCATTATTACGACAACCTATTACAGTTGATGACTTCCTTTCTCAGAAACTTGACCTTTCAGTTTTACAAGGATTTACTATGACCCCAAATGGTCAGTTCTTCCGAACTGATAAACAGGGGTTTTTGGCGGAAATTATGCAGACCATGTACGATGCTCGTTCCATATATAAAAAGAAGCAACTAGAATTTCAGAAAGAAAAAGAAAAGACTACTGATCCAACTAGACTCAAAGAGTTAGAGAATCTTATTTCCCGATTCAAGAATCTACAGCTTGCTAAGAAGGTAGGGTTAAATTCCGCCTATGGTGCTATGGGTAACGAGTTCTTTAGGTTCTTTGATGTTCGTATTGCTGAAGCCGTTACTCTTGCGGGACAATTGAGTATTCGTTGGATTGAGTTGAAGTTAAATTCATTCATGAATAAGACACTAAAGACTGATAAAGTTGATTATGTGTTGGCTTCTGATACGGATTCCATCTACCTTCATCTAGGACCATTAGCAGATAAGGTTTTTGGTCAGAATAAACCAAATACACCAGATATGATTGAATGGATGGATAAGTCTTGTCATAAAATTAATGGTTTCATAGTAGACTCTTATCAAGAGTTGGCTACATATGTTCATGCTTATCAACAGAAGATGAGAATGAAACGTGAGAGTTTAGTTGATACGGCTATTTGGACGGCTAAGAAACGATATATTCTGAATGTGTGGGATCAAGAGGGAGTTCGTTATAAGGAACCAGATTTGAAGATTCAAGGATTAGAGGCTATTAAATCATCAACTCCATCAGCGTGTCGAGATAAGATTAAAGATGCTATTAAATTGATGATGAATGGAACGGAAGATGAATTGATTGCTTTCATTGATACATTTAGGACAGAATTCAGATCTCTACCATTGAGTGAAATTTCATTTCCTCGCACGGCAAACGGATTAGAGAATTGGAGAGATCTCACTAACATATACATAAAAGGAACGCCAATGCATGTGAAGGCAGCACTGGCATATAATCACTTTATACGTGAGCATAATCTTGAGTCTGAATATGAATTGATTCATAGTGGTGAAAAGATTCGATTTATTGCCATTCAAGAACCAAATGTGTTCGGTGTTGGTGTAATGGGATTCTTGACTCGTATTCCAAAGGAATTATGTCTTGATGAGAGGGTTGATTATAAGGTTCAATTTGAAAAAAGTTTCATCGATCCACTAAAAATCATATTGGATTCCATTGGTTGGAAAAGTGAAAAGGTATCCACATTGGATAAGTTCTTTGGATGACATTATACGAAATTTATCAAGAAACAAATTATCGTCCAGTCACGAATGTTCATTGTACCCGATGCGGTGGTGAGTACCACCCAACTGAATTGATTCTATTAGATCTAGGTAATTGGATTTGCCCCCTTGAGGGATGTCATGGGGCTTGGGGGGCTTCAATATTTCCTGTTGTAGTAACTGAAGAATAGGAGGGACTATAAAGTTAACGGTTGAAGAAATTGCACAAGCTGCACACGAGACAAATCGTTCATATTCACATTCCATTGGTGATTACACACAACCAGCTTGGAAGTTTCTATCTGATGATGGAAAACAATCTACTCTTGATGGAGTGATGTTTCATCTTAAGAATCCTGATGCCTCACCTAAAATGTCACATGGAAACTGGATGAAGAAAAAGAAGGAATTGGGATGGAAGTATGGGGAAGTGAGAAGCGATAAAGATAAACTTCATCCCTCAATGGTAGAGTATGAGAAATTATCTCCAGAGCAACGAGCAAAGGATATTATTTTTTCTGGTGTGGTTGCCACACTCAAAACTTTTTAAGAGGTTATTATGTCTTTGATGGATCGAATGAAGAAACAATCAACTATTGATATATCTGGTTCTCTTGATGATTCGGATATTTTTGGTGATCGTCAAGTTATTCAAACAGAAATTCCAATCTTGAATATTGCCCTACAAGGTAATTTACAGGGTGGGTTGACCTCTGGGGTGACTCAGATTGCAGGACCATCAAAGCATTTTAAATCGATGGTTGCCTTGTTTATGATGCGGTCATTTCAGAGGAAATATGAAGATGGTGCTGTTTTGTTTTATGATTCTGAATTTGGGACTCCCAAGGGATATTTTAAATCCTTTGGTATTGATATGAATAGGGTTTTACACTCCCCTATTGTTGATGTGGAGCAATTAAAACATGATATCATGGTTCAATTGAAGGAATTTAAACGTGGTGAAAAGGTATTGATTGTTATTGATTCACTTGGTCAATTAGCTTCTTCCAAAGAAGTCGATGACGCTATTGAAGGTAAGTCTGTTGCGGATATGACCCGCGCGAAGTCTATTAAATCTTTGTTTCGTATGGTCACTCCACACCTAAGGATTAAGGATATTCCATTGGTAGTCATTAACCACACTTACAAGGAAATTGGATTGTACCCAAAGGATATCGTTGGTGGGGGTACTGGTAGCTACTTTGCAGCCGATACTATTTGGATCATTGGAAGACAACAGGAAAAGATAGAAGGTGAGGTTGCCGGATATAATTTTGTGTTGAATGTTGAAAAGTCTCGATATGTCAGAGAGAAGTCAAAATTTTCATTGACTGTTATGTTTGAAGGTGGAATAGAAACCTATTCTGGATTATTAGAGTTGGCTCTTGAGGGTGGGTTTGTTGTTAAACCCTCACCTGGTTGGTATATGAAAAAAGGAACTACTAATAAAGTTCGTGAAGCAGACACCAAAACAGAATCATTTTGGAAGGATATTCTAAAAAATGGAGAGTTCAATGAGTTTATTAGAAAACGTTGTGAAGTGGCTTACGGGGATTTGGTCGAAACTCAAGAGACCGAAAAGTAATTATCTTCCACAAGAAGATGAAACATACACCTTCACCGAAATCATTCATAATGATGAATGTGTGAATGGGATAAAAGTTATTGACGGTCCTTATAAAGATGTGATATATTATTATGGGCGAGTGAAGATTGTACCGCCAGAACTTCCAGGTTCACCAGCGGTTCTTTCATTTGATTATCACGCACATTCAATACCATCTAATTTAACACATCAGATTTTAGGATCTGGTGAGTTTAAAAAGTTTGCTGGCGATGTGTTGATGTCGATTATATTACATAATGAGCAGGGGGAATATGTTAAGATTAGAGAGCACGATACTCAAGAATCTGATTTATAATGAGTCATATATGAGGAAGGTTATTCCCTTCCTCAAGAGTGAATATTTTAAAGAACAAACAGAGCGTATTCTGTTTAAGCATATCTCTCACTTCATTGAACGATTTAAATCCCCACCTACGTTTGAGGCTCTTGTTATTGAAATCACCGAAGCTCCCTCAATTAAAGAGGATCAAGTCAAAGATTCCATAGATTTACTCAAAGATATTCATCAAGATCGAACTGAACCAACAGATATTCCGTGGCTTATAGAACAAACTGAAAAGTTCTGTAAAGATTCTGCATTGTACAATGCTATTCTTGAAGCTGTCTCCATTATTGATGAAACGGGCAAGGATAAAAAGAAACCAAAGGAATTCATTCCAGAACTCCTACAACAAGCTCTCGCTGTATCTTTTGATCCACATGTTGGGCATGATTATTTGATTCAATCTGATGACCGTTTTGATTCGTACCATAAGAAGGAAAAGAAGATTCCTTTTGATCTTGATTTCTTTAATAAGGTCACAAAGGGTGGATTTTCCATTAAGACACTTAATGTGTTTTTAGCAGGTACCGGTGTTGGAAAAACCCTTGTCATGTGTCATATGGCTGCTGCAGCACTTGCATTGGGGTATAATGTTCTGTATATCACCCTCGAAATGGCAGAAGAGAGAATTGCAGAACGAATTGATGCTAACTTACTCAATGTTCCCCTTGATAATTTACGCCAACTTAGTAAAGAGGATTATGATAGAAGGGTATCGGTGTTGCGTCAAAAAACCAATGGTAAATTGATCATTAAAGAATATCCAACTGCTGCAGCCTCAACCCATCATTTTAGGGGATTGTTGAATGAGTTATCACTCAAGAAAAGTTTTAAACCTGATTTGGTTATTGTTGATTATCTAAACATCTGTGCCTCATCTCGTATCAAGATGGGGGGAAGTGTTAATAGTTATGGGTATATTAAAGCTATTGCAGAAGAGCTTCGTGGTTTGGCGGTAGAATATTCTGTTCCGGTTATTACCGCAACACAAACAACACGAGGGGGATATGATAATAGTGATCTTGAATTAACTGATACGTCTGAGTCGTTTGGGCTTCCCGCAACTGCCGATTTCTTCGCTGCCATCATCAGTACAGAAGATTTAGAGAAACTTGGGCAGTTCATGATTAAACAACTTAAGAATCGATATAATGATCGTGGTGTCAATAAGAAGTTTGTTGTTGGTGTGGATAAATCTAAAATGAAATTGTTTGATGTATCCCAATCCGCTCAACAGGGATTACAGGATGCTGGACAAGATCAACCCAAAACAGTTGGATTAACTTCAACCCCATTTGAAAAGAAACCAATGAGTAAGAAAACTTTCTCACAATTTAAAGTGTAGGTAAAATATGAAAAGTTATATTACCGTGTACGAAGATGTTCTCCCTCATAATTTTTGTGAAGATACCATCCTTAAATTTGAGCAAAATACTGAACATGAGCAAGAATTGACGGAATGGGGAAACCGTCGATTTATGGAAATTAATATCACAAATAATAACAATTGGGAAAAAGAAAATGATGTTATGGTGAGAACGATTAAGCAACTTTGGAGACGGTACGTTGATGAACATAAAATTATTCTTGATCTACAGTTTCCAAAAACATTTGGATTTGAGCAGTTTAGAATGAAGAGGTATCTCCCCAATGGTATTGATCAGTTTTCTTTTCATACTGACGTTGGAAGTTATGCCTCCTCTAGGAGATTCCTTTCGTTCTTATTTTATTTAAATACCGTTCAGGATGGGGGAATGACTAAGTTTTCATATAGCCCAGACATTACACCATTTGCCTCTATTCCTGCTGTTCAAGGGAGAGTACTAATATTCCCTCCACTATGGACATATCCACATTGGGGAGAAAAAGTTGTCAGTGGACCGAAGTATATTATTTCTGGATACCTACACTATCTCTAAATATTTTTATGTATGTCAAATCTCACAGATCCCTCTGATGTCAATGAGTTACATATTACATTTCTTTTATCAAATGGGGTGTGGACTGCTCCAGAGAATAAAGAGGTGTATGAGAAGAAGTTATTGATAGTCGGAGAACAAGAATCATTATTACAAGTAGAACGTGCACGTTGTATGGTGAATGTGTTTATTTCGTGGGCACAAACACATGACTACACTTTACCTATTGTAAATGTGTGGTGGACCGGTCGCCATGGAGCACTCCAGAATATCATTAAAAAGGAAATGGATTATCGAAAAAACCCAACTGATGTTTTGGTTCAATTCTCTTCTGGTCCTTCTGATGGGTACCTTGGTATGTCAGCAAAGTCCACACGAGGGGGATCGGATATTAGTTTTAAAAATCTAGGAATAGGATCAGTTGAACAAGATTTGATGGTTGATATTAATACATCAGTTAATCAGGTATTGATCAATACCATCACTGAGCTATCTCTTCCAGAAGCTATGGAAGAAAGGAAACTATATATTCGTAGTAACCCTTCTATTCGTCAACTTACGAGAAAAGTGGGATCCCAGATATTAGAAATGATGAGGGATCGATTATTTGACCGATTGAAGGAATTTGATGATGAATACTTGAGGAGATATATATTAGATACTTGGTTGAATGCTTCTCCTGATACCTATCCTCCATATGTGAAAGTAACTGGATTAGGTAGTAAAATAGGTTCTATACGGGCAAAGATAGAACATCCATTAGAGAATGATAAAGTTCGATGTTTAATAGATGGTCCATTACAAATAGAGAAATATGGGTTTGCTAGTGTGGGGGTGTGTGGTTCTGGTAAGAGAATTATGAAAATTAGGGCAAAGTATAGTTCTGAGAAATTAGCATCATCTTTAAAATTTATGGGGGATCCGTGGTAACACCATTTCAACAATACCTTACCGAAGAAAAAGAAGAGAAAAATATTCACCTTGAACACCTTGAAGATCTTGTGTTGAATAAAGGGATTTATGGTGTCAATGACTGTATGGATTTTCTTACCGCTCTCACAAACATGTTGAATGGACATTCTAAAACTTCTGTGAACATCACTACCAAGTGGGATGGTGCTCCATCTGTTGTTGTTGGGATTAATCCTGATAATGATCAATTCTTTGTTGGAACAAAAAGTGTGTTCTCGAAATCTCCAAAGATTAACTATACCGAACAGGATATTGAACAAAATCATGATTCTCCTGAATTGAGAGATAAATTGAAGATTTGTCTTCGATACCTGCCCAAGATTGGCATCAAGGGTATTCTTCAAGGAGATATTTTATTTACTGATGGGGATGTGGTCGATAAAGAAATCCATGGAACCATATACACCACATTTACCCCAAACACCATCACGTATGCCATACCCCATAGTAACCTTTCACAGAGAATTAAATCTGCTAAATTAGGTATCGTTTTTCATACTGAGTATACTGGACCATCTTTTTCAACTCTTCGTGCCTCATATCATGTTGATTTGGGGTATCTTCATCATACTAGAGATGTGTGGTTTCGTGACGCAAGCTTCATTGATGAGTCTGGTACAGCCACGTTTACTGATGATGAGACAAAGTTAATGTTGGGGGGGATAGAAGAGATTAGAAGAGCATTTTCATCCATCAACCATAAAGTATTACAACAAATTGCGTTGAGTGATGTATATCGAGATCTTATTAAGATGTATAATAACTCGGTCATACGGAACGGTTCTATCATCAAGAACACTATTATTCACACAAATGAAATGATTCGTTGGATTGATGATCGGTTGAGTGCCAAGATCAGGGAGGCAAAAAAACCCGAAACACAACGAAAGAGAACACAAGAGAAAACTAATATCATGGGGTTCTTTCACCTACATAATCAAGAGTTGAAGTTAATTTTTGACTTGCAAAATCTTATCGTTTCTGCTAAACTAATCATACTTCACAAACTCTCAATGGCAGAGAGTACTAAAAATTTCATTCAAACTGAATCAGGGTATAAAGTTACGAGACCAGAGGGGTTTGTGGCAGTTGATCGATTGGGGAATGCAGTAAAGTTGGTTGATCGTTTGGAGTTCTCAAAACACAACTTTCAAATAGCTAAAAAGTGGCACAAGTAAATACTCATAAATTTCAAGTCCTCCAATTTAGAAATAGTTTAAATATATGCCTAGATCAGTAAAAGATTTGATTGGAAAAAAGTTTGGTCTGTTGACAGTTCAGAAACTCATCAATAAATCCAATCAAGGAAAAGGTGGTGATGGGTCAAAAACAAAATGGGAATGTGTTTGTGAATGTGGTAGTAATGTTATAAAACACTACACAACAAACAACTTGATTGCTGGAAATGCAAAAAGTTGTGGATGTTTGTCCGCCTGTCATAGAACAGGGAGTAAAAATTGGAAATGGAGAGGTGGAAGAGTTAAAAATAGAAGTGGATACGTAACAGTTACAGTGAGTGATTATCCAGGAACATCGAAATCCATCTCAATCCATGAGCATACATATATGATGGCTAAATTTTTGGGACGCCCGATTAGAGAAAAAGAATCTGTTCACCACAAAAATGGGGTGCGGGATGATAACCGTTTAGAAAATCTAGAACTATGGTCCAGTTTTCAACCACCAGGACAAAGAGTTATAGATAAAATACATTGGGCTAAAGAAATTTTGGAAACATATAAAGATTTTAAACAATGATCTTGTGAGGATATTATGAGAGACATGGTAATTGGTGCGGTTACTGGATATAGTTTTAAACATTTAGCGGCATGGGCAAATTCATTAGATATGTCTGGGTTCAAAGGAATCAGGGCATTGATTGTATATAATATGGACGGTGAATCGGTAAGAGAACTCTCTGATAGAGGATACACCATTCTGGGATTCATGAAAGATGATGTGTCTGGAGCCCTATCCTATCCTAAACCACAATTTTCTATTGTGGTTGAACGCTTCCTTCATTATTACCTATTTCTCGATAGTAAAGAAAATTTAAACAATATACGATACATCCTCTCAACAGATGTTAAGGATGTTATTTTTCAAAGAAACCCAAGTGTGTTTTTTGATTCATGTCAAGCTCTTGAGTCTGAACAGGCTTGTTCTATTATTGCTTCCTCTGAGGAATTACAATACCAACATGAACCTTGGGGGGAAAATAACATGGTTCAATCATATGGCAAGGGATTTTATGAGCGTCATAAAACAAACACCATATACAACTGTGGTGTAATTGCTGGTAAGTTTCATACATTCCTTGGTATGTGTAAAACATTGTATCTCATGTCTGCCGGTGCCCCACAATTTGTTCCTGGTGGGGGTGGACCGGATCAAGCGGCATTAAATCTTCTCCTTGATACCCCAGCATATAAAAATATCACTCTTTACACTAATCATGATCATGCATGGGCGGCTCAATTGGGCACAACCATGGATCCATCTAAAATAACTAAGTTTTCTCCCTATCTCCAATCTTTTCCTCGTATTGATACAGAGAGAAATCTTATTGTTACCGTAACAGGGGAACCTTATACTATTGTTCACCAATGGGATCGTGTTCCAATGGTGAGATCTATCGTTGAAAGGAAATATCTATAATGTCAACACAAGAGCCAATTGGAGACGATAAGCAGATTCAAACAACACCACAACAAAAACATGTTAAACGTAAGTTGTTATTTGTGGTTCATCGGTATGCTCCATTCCCTGGAGGATCTGAGAATTATGTTAAAGATATGGCAGAGACGGCATATTTTAGGGGTCATGATGTTACGGTGTTAGCCGGTGAACATCAAGGTGCTCATAATGGTGTCCCTGTAACTTCTGATGCTGCGATACTATTCCAACAATGGGATCTTATTATTGTTCATGGTGGGGATGTTGCTGTTCAGAATTTTGTGTTGGAACGGGCTGATAAGTTAGGTGGACCGGTACTCTATCTTCTTATTCTCCCATCAAATTCACCAACTTGTGTGTCTGCTCTCTATAAAGCATCCTATTTGGGATGCTCAACATATGCAGACTACCGACATGTACATGGATATCAAGTTCAACATAAAGCTGTTCGTGTTCGTCATGGTATTAATATTAATCAATCTATTGGTCCCAAGGGATTCAGAGAGAAGTTTGGAATTACCACCAAATATATGTTCCTTTCATCTGGTGGGTTTTGGGCAAATAAAGGATTTGATGAACTAACAGACACGTTTAATTCCTTGAAGCGGGATGATGTCACGTTGGTTTTGACTGGATATGATAACCGTAACAATCTAATGGGTGCTGATTCCCCTAACGTAAGGACATTGTTACTACATACACGATCTATGATGTTATCCGCACTTCGCGAAGCAGATCTGTATATTCTAAATTCTACTTCTGAGGGGTTTGGGTTGGTTCTTCTAGAGGCAATGTTGAATGGCACTCCATGGGCGGCTCGTCATATTGCAGGAGCAGAAACCTTGAGAGAATTTGGATTCACATACACCACACAAGATGAATTGTCTAACTATATGAAGAATTTTGTTGGGGTTCCACAGGCTGACCTTGTAGCTGGACAGAATTATGTAATAGCGTCCCATCAGATTTCCCATACCGTCGCTGATATTTTACGGATACTAGGATGAATTTAACATTTGGCATTTGTACAACTCTCGATGATCCACAACGGCTAGATGATGTGATTTCAAGTATTCAGAAATTAAATGCCGTAGGATCAGAAATTATTATTGCTGGTCCAAATTCGGGTGCGTGGATCACACATAAGAAAAATGTTCTTACCCGATCAGCCAAGAATGATGTGGTTGTTCTTCTTCATGATTATTATCTCTTTGATAAGAGATGGTATGAGGCATATGAAGAATTTGGGTATAATTGGGATGTCTGTAATAACCCACAATTTTTAATTGATGGTAACAGGCATTTTACTGATTGGATTCTCTGGGATCACCCCCAATATCCTCGGTATACTTCTTTAGAATACACAAATTATATTACCAAATTTCAATATATTAGTGGTGGATTTTTTCTTGCCAAGAAACAGTTTCTCCTTGATCACCCATTCAATGAGTCTCTTCCTGTTGGGTCTCCTGAAGATGTCGAATGGTCATTGAGGATTCGTGATGTGGCGAGGATTGCCTGCAACCCATGCGCCATTGTTATACATAATAAGAAACATCGTGATTGTGGAAGGGAAGGATTCCCATTCAAACAATCCACCCATTCTCACATTGATGAATATAAAAGGATGATTGGTTATGATTAAGGCTGTTATTTTCGATCTTGATGGAGTTCTTATTAATAGTACAAAAAAATTACATTATAAAGCTCTTAATTTGGCTCTAGCTGAAGTGTCAAAAAAATATATCATAACCAAAAAAGAACAACATTCAATATTTGAAGCATTATCAACCAGACAGAAACTCAAAATATTATCTGAACTTAAAGGTCTCCCAGTTAAACTACATAAATCGATAGAAGATAGAAAACAACAAATTACTAAAAATCTACTAATAAAAGATCTTCCATATAGTTCATATGTAATGAGATACTGGCTAGAGAGGGTGAGAAAGAAATATGGAATAAAGTTGGCTCTTTGCACAAACACTATCCCCGAATCAACTTCCATCATACTAGAAAAACTTAGGATTGATAGTGGTATATTTGATGTTATTTTAACAAATGCTGATGTGGTGAATCCTAAACCAAATCCAGAAATTTACCTCAAAGCACAATCTTTACTTGGTATTTTACCAACAGAGTCTTTGATAGTTGAAGATTCTGATAATGGGGTTAAGGCTGCTGTTGATTCAGGATCAATAGTTTTCCATGTTGATGGACCAAATACAACCAAGTATGTTAGTAGGACGTTCAAATATGTTAGATTTATACAGAAAAATCTTGATAAGTTCCCCAGAAAAGTTATAACTCGTAGAATTAGAAAGAGACCAGTTGGAGAGTATCAACAATCATTTTATTGTTTTGATAGGGTGTGTGTTTCATGTGGAAAAATTAAATCAACTTCATTTACAACCTTAAAAAAATATGTTGACCATGGATTCACGGGAAAGTGTTTCTCATGTTTCATTAAATCTGATAGAGTATCGATGAGGGGAGATAACCATCCTAGATGGGTTGGATGGAAAATGAGGAAAAATAGACAGGGGTATGTTATATTGAATACTCATTTTTTATCAAAAAAGGATAAAATTTTATGCCAGGGCATGACTAAGAACAATACAAAATTTAGAAGAAATCAAATTTTTGAACATAAATTTATTCTTGCAAAGCATCTCAATAGACCACTATTAGAACATGAAAATGTTCATCATAAAAATGGCATTAAGGATGATAATAGGATAGAAAATCTTGAATTGTGGAGTACTTCCCAACCATCGGGACAGAGAGTTACAGATAAAATAGAATGGTGTAAACAATTTTTAAAAGAGTATGGTGAATTATGATAGACAAACGTGTTAATGTTCTTATTCCCGCTGCTGGATTGGGGTCTAGATTTTCGCAAGCCGGATACACATTTCCAAAACCACTAATTGAAGTTAATGGTAAACCTATGATTCAAGTGGTGGTGAATAATTTATTTGGTCAGCTTGTTAATGTTTTGAATCATATTAATATCCACTATATATTTTTGGTACAAAAGGAACATTATGACAAATATAATCTTTCATTTGTATTAGATAAAATTTCTCCAGGATGTGATATTGTTCAGGTTGATGGTATCACTCAGGGTGCCGCATGTACAACACTCCTGGCGGGACATCTTATCAATAATGATGAACCCCTTATTATCGCAAATTCGGACCAGTGTGTGGAGTGGGGTAATGACTTTCTTATTAATGATTTAATGAATCAAGACATTGATGCCGGTATCATCACGTTTCCTTCCGTTCATCCTAAGTGGTCCTATGCGAAGATTGACTCTAGGGGATTTGTTTCTGAAGTGGCAGAGAAGAAACCAATTTCAGATTTAGCTACTGTAGGAATTTATTACTGGAAACGTGGATCGGATTATGTGAAGTATGCCGATCAGATGATTTCCAAAAATATTAGAACAAATAACGAATTTTATGTGTGCCCAGTGTTTAATGAGGCAATCGGTGACGGTAAATTGGTTCGTGTGAAGAACATTAAGAAGATGTGGGGTATCGGAACACCAGAAGATCTAGCAACATATTTGGAAGCTCATAAATTATGAGAACTATTATTGAGATTGGATCTTATACGGGGGAGTACACTAAAAAGTTTCTAGGAGATGAAAATGCTTTAGTGTATGCGTTTGAGCCCAATAAATCACATTTCAATAAACTTATTACGTTATCTCATACATATCCCACACTTCACCCCATACCATTTGCTGTTGGTTGGGGGGATAACTTTGAACCGTTGTTTCATGATCCTGATGATCGAAATTATTCTCTTGAACCAATGGGCACAAAGTATTCTGGTAAAGAGTTTACATTGACATGGACCATTCGATTGGACACATTCATGGAGATGTATAATGTTCCCTGCGTGGATTTCCTTCACATTGATGCCCCATTTTCCGAGGAAGCCTGTCTATGTAGTTTAGGTGATAAGTTTAAATCTATTCATGCTGGTAGTGTAGTTGTGTATAGTATGGTCGAAACTATCGATACTGTTCTTCAGGATTTTGGATTTCGTGTGCAGGGGCAAGATGTAATTGATACGAATCAACATGTATTGAATTTCTGGAGGATGTTATGAGAATCGTCATTGAGATTGGGGCAAACAATGGGGATGACACTGCTCACCTATTAAGGGGAGCGGATATGATGTATGCATGTGAACCGGATCCTGCATTGGTGAATGTGTTGGTTTCTAGATTTTCCACAGAGGGTAATTTTAAAATTTGGGCATGTGCTATCGATCTGACAGAGGGGGAAAAAGAACTTCATATTATGGAACATGAGCGGGGGATTAATAGTCTGTACCCCCTTCATACAAATCTCCTACAGACACCACTACAGAAACATTGGCAATACCAGAGGGGAATGACCCATAAGATTTCTATTCAGACTAGAAGACTTGATTCTCTTATTAAAGAACACAATATTCCACACATTGACTACATGTGGATTGATGCACAAGGAAATGATTTGATTGCCCTTAAGAGTATGGGGGAATACATCAACATTCTGAGAGCCGGAAGATTGGAATGCACCTATAAAGTTCCAATCTATGAAGGGGTAGATAACTCATATGAATCTGTGGTACAATTTCTATCCTCTCATGGGTTTGAGCATGCTATTGACTATGTACATCAAGACGAATCAGAGGTTGATGTGAAGTTTTGGAGAAGAGAAGATGATGGAATTGATTCCAAGTAAGTACTTTAAAAATGAAGTTCAAGATGACTGGAATAGGAAAAGACTTTCTAAGATACTGAGCATCTTTGGAGAAGACTGGTTTAGGGATAAGAAAGTTCTTGAGGTCGCCTGTGGGAGAGGATTTTTTGGTAGAGAATTGTCCAAATTGGGGGCAATTGTCACTTTTACTGATGCTCGACAGTTATTTGTTGATGCACTCGTGTATGATGGTTACACCGCATTAGTTATGGATCAAGATCAAGATTGGAATCTTACATCAACATTTGATCTAGTCATTCACTTTGGTGTGTTGTATCATTTAGATGACTGGAAGAAAGATTTAAAATTCTCTATCGCTGCGGCACCAATCGTATTACTAGAATCTGAGGTGGTCGATAAAATTGATCCTACATACGAAAAGAAGGTTCAAGAAGAAGATGAGTACGATCAGGCTTTTAATAGAACTGCTACAAAGTTTTCAGATTGTCATGTTGAGGAGTATTTGAAAGAGTTGGGGGTTCATGTAGAAAATCAAAGTGATACATCAATCGATTGTTGTCCCCATTTCATTTATAGTTGGGAACATGGACAAGAAGAGGGTGGAAATTTTCACAAGAATACGTTGCGCAGAAGAATGTGGATTATTCGGAGGTAGATTATGCAAACATGGATACTAACGTTCAATAGACCAACCGCACTTAATAGACAGATTGATTCTTTTAAATCATGGACCGATGTTCATGTGTTTTCTAATCACCCCAATATAGCTCTTACACAGGAAAATCATGATCTATTGAATCAAGGTAAATTGAAGGTCATGTATAATACCCTTTCCGATGAAGAGTCAAATTCATGGTGTGCTCGTAGTTGGAATAGTATCTTCATTAAAGCATTCAAGACAGAAGATGAGATCATTTGTGTTCAAGACGATACGTGTATTGCGGGCACCGAATCATTCAAGAATTTAATTCTTTCCAATAAAGATAAGTATGATCTGATTTGGGGTCCTGCAGGGGATCAGTTCTTTTATGTGAAGAAAAAAGTTCTTGCCCGTGTTGGGTATTTTGATGAGAGGTATCTTGGTTGCTATTGTGGAGATGCAGACTGGCTGAAGAGAATATGGCAACAATGGGATGCTGATAGATTATCTATTTCTGAAAGTCACGATTGGGGGTTTCACCATAATTTAATTGGGGTTGAACATCATATTCCCACCCATATTCAATCTAAAGCCTGTGATGCCACCTATGTGAATCAGCATCAGGAAATTGAAGACAAAATGTGTGGAAGAAATAGTATTCTTGAGCATTCTCAGTCTCATTACTGTGCTAAATGGGGACATATGTTAAATGGAACGGGACCAATTTGTAGAGTTGATGTCCCATTCGGAAGTTTGATTCCCGATATTGATTGGTATCCATGGTTTTCTAAAAAGTATTTGGGGAGGGAATAATCATGTACAGAATCTATATTGATGTCAAAAATGAAGATGATGCCGTCCTCTTGCAACAGATTCTTCATGAGTCATTATGGAAGCAAAGGTATATGCGAACTGGTAAAGAGGATTTAACCGTTCACATGATTGAAGTCAAAGAGTAAACTATATTTTATTATTGGAGGAATGTATGTCTGTCAACAATGAACAGTTTCTTAAGAGACAATCGGATTTTTGGGATAATATTTCACAGAGTTGGTCCCTTTCCCACCGTGATCCGGTTGTAGGTTGGTATAACGAACATCAGGCATTTCCATATGAACAATTTTTATTTCGTAATCTACCTATTAATGGTGGTGAAATTGTTTTGGAATATGGATGTGGTCCCGCTCGTAATTTAGTTAGGTGGTCAAAGAAATTTGCCCGTATTGATGGGGTCGATATTGCGCCAGGATGTATTGAGAAGGCAAAAATTCACCTAGCTTCAGAGGGTATCACAACCTCAAATTTGTGGGTGAATGATGGTAGGTCATTGGAGATGATTTCTGATGTTCAATATGATATTGTCTTTATGACAATTAGCCATCAGCATATAACCAGTCGTTCTGTTAGATTGAATTTATATAGAGAATTTTTACGAGTACTTAAGCCGAATGGAATATTAACCTTTCAAACTGGATTTGGACCAAGCCATCCCAGGTCAGTTGATTATTTCGCTGATACTTTCACAAATGAATCTGATTTTGTGGATAAGGATGTTCGGGTAGAAAATGTCCAACATATAAAAACCGATTTGGAAGAGTGTGGATTTGTATGGGTGGATTCCATATTCACACAAACCGTCAAAGATGAACATGATTGTTGGATTTTCATTCAATGTCAAAAACCAAATACATAAATTATCGTATGATTTTCCCAAATGGGAAGTCTTATGTTGGATGGACGCAAAAATCACTAGAGGACAGAAAACACGATCATTACAAAACTTCTTTTCATAAGAAGCGGAGATATGCCGTCCATGAAGCAATTTTGAAATATGGATTTGAATCCATAACATGGGAAATTCTTTATGAATCAGAAGATAGAGATTTTACCCTAAACATTATGGAGTCATACTTTATAAGGTTGTATGGATCTTATATTGAGGAGAATGGATACAATTTGACTTGGGGTGGGGACTCTCCTGGTCTGGGGGTAGTCCAATCCAAAGAAAGCAAGCTTAAACGGAGCACATCATTAAAGGGTAGGAGAGTTGGTAACTTCACTCCCCAATCCTTTATCAAAATGTCCATTGCTCATAAAGCAGTAAGTAAGCGGAGAATTAGAGATGATAAAGGTAGGTTCATTGGGATAGGTCGATAATGCGTCAGAATGGGCTCTAGAACGATCTTTGGTGAAAATATGATGTACATTGCACATAGGGGGAACTTATCCACCAAGTTTTCTACAAGGGAGAATTCCCCCTCATACTTGAATGAAGCCATAAGTGCTGGATTTTATGTTGAAATTGACCTACGGGGGGTCAATGGTGAATTTTGGTTTGGACACGATAAACCACAATATAAGGTAGAGTATGAATATATCCAGAGTATAGCCCATAAAGCGTTTTTTCATTGTAAAAATGTGGAAGCCATTGATATTCTTACTGATTATGTTCAAGATCCACATTATTTTGTTCATGATACTGATGATTACACGATAACGAGTAAGGGACTCATTTGGTGTTATCCTGGCAAAACACCACCTAAAAGAAATGCCATTATCGTGTTACCCGAAACGTTTGTTGATGGCATTTCTTTCTATCTTACCAAACATAATGCGGTTGGGGTGTGTTCCGACTATGTAAATGATTTGATATTATAAATAAATCTATCGCACCATAATCCTGTAGAGGGACTAATGAATCCACTTCACATTCCAAAACACGGTCTCAACATACAACGTTCTCAACTTCCACAAATCAAGTCTACTGACATATCTGAATTCATCGAATGGCTTAAACATACCAAACACATAACCGTTACCCATGCTGATTTTCCTGTTGCCTCTCTCTATCCCTCTCAGGGGGAATTCAATCAAGTTAAAATTAGGGAATTGATGAAGGATAAGCGGGAGCATTTGAAGAAGCCGGTTATTATTTCTGCCGATCACTATCTATTGGATGGGCATCATCGTTGGTTAGCTCTTCTTAATATGGACAACAAAGATACTATTCCTGCCATTGTTGTCCATATGAAAATTCTAGATCTTCTTGCTGCTGCTAAGGAATTTCCAAAATCATTTACCAAGACGGTTGTTGAATCATTTACCAAATTCAATGAACCACATGAAGTGTTGGCATTTGGGCGCATGAATCCGCCAACTGCTGGTCATGAAAAGGTGGTAAATATGGTTCATCATGTTGCGGCTATGAACCGAGCATCACATAAGATTATTCTATCTCATAAGCATGATAAGGATAATCCCCTTCCACAAGATAAAAAGATTGAACATGCTAAGATTGTTTTCCCTGCCACTAATATCATTGGATCATCCAAAGAAAAACCATCACTCATTCATCATGCAGCAGATTCATATAAAGCTGGAATACAACATCTTCATGTTGTTATGGGGGATGATCGGGTTGATGAATTTCGTACCCTTTTAAATAAGTATAATGGGAAATTTGATAAGAATGGTAATGGGTATCAATTTAAATCAATTACTGTCCATTCTGCTGGGAAACGAGATAAATCTGATAATGGGGTTGAGGGAATCTCCTCCACCAAAATGAGAGAGTATGTGAAGAACAATGATTTTTCCAAGTTTAAGAAAGGTCTCCCTTCTACCATGACAACCGATAGAGCAAAGGAACTATTTGCTGATATGAGAAAACATACTAGTGTGCTAGAAGAAGAAACTCAATTATTGACCGAGGGTGTTCATGATGCATCTATTTTCAAGGCAGTTTTCTTAGCTGGTGGGTCTGGGTCTGGAAAAGATTTCATCCTCAAGAAAGCACTTGATGGGCATGGGCTTGTTGAAATCAATTCAGATAAAGCTCTTGAATATTTGATGGATAAACATAAGCTTGATAAGAAAATGCCTGAACATGAAGAGGGAAGAAGGGATGAGGTTCGTGGAAAAGCAAAGTCCATGACAGAACTTCGTCAAAGGTTTGCCATTGAAGGAAGAAACGGAATCATTATCAATTCTACTAGTGCCGATGTAAAGAAGCTTAAGCGCATTAAGGATATGGTTGATGAAATGGGTTATGATTCTAAGATGGTATTTGTTGATGTTAGTGATGATGTATCACGTCAAAGGAATGTAGAACGCGGTCAACGTGGTGGGCGAATGGTTCCTGAGAAAATTCGTTCACAGAAGTGGAAGGAAGCACAGGATGCTCGTGTAGAATTTTCAAAATTGTTTGGCACCGATAACTATCATGAAATTGACAACAATGAAGATCTTCGTACTAATCTAGATCCTGAAGTCCACAAAGCAAAAGGTAAAGAGCTTCTTGATCTTTTCAAAACCGTTAGGAAGTTTACACAAACAGAGCCCAAACATCCCAAAGCACAAGAATGGATTCAAAGTAACTTGGGTAAATTGGCAAAGAAGCCTATCGGCAATAAGAAGCAACAGGCTTCTGCTACCCCACCATCAGACCAATCTGAGGCAGCAAAGCAAGCCAGAGAGATGGGACTACAATATTATGGATTTGGTCGATATGGTAAAAATGGAAAGATTACACATTTCTCGTTACATGATAAACTTGTTGAAAAGAGTAAGATTGTAGAGAAACCAAAGCAACCGGTTAAAGAATCACTTGATGATGCATTTGCCAATCTCTTAACTGAAGGTGAACCAGTTCTAGATTCAGGAGAAGAGGGTGGTCCTATACTCGGAATGGATAAAGGTGAAAAAGAAGTTCTCTCCCCATTGAGTGGAGGAAAGGCAACTTCAGGACCAAAGAAGACATTCAGAGAATTACGAACGGAGAAAAAATAATGGCACAGATCACACAAGCACTCAGAGGATCCCATCAATACATGGGTAAAGTTAACGGAAAAACATTCGTTGTTCCTCATGGTAAGTTGGATATTTACGCAAAGGATTATTATTCGGCACACTCGGATGATACTATTACTTCGCGTGAACATGTGAAGAAACACAATCCTGGATTTTCTGATGAAGAAATCGATGCTGTTCATGCTCATGTTAATAAGGAACACCAGAGCAAATTAGAAGAATCCATGACATACGATTTAAACGAATCAAAGGAATATAGACTCCCAAGTGGTGAAGTTGATCATAAGAAGGTTGATGCACAATATAAGAGAAATGAAAGCCAGAATAAGCACATGGCAAATGCTGTATTGCTTGCAAAACATTATGGAACTGAAGATGAAGTTGCAACTGCACAAAAGCATTTGGATGATGGAAAGAAAGCTGGGCACAACGTTCATTATGCCGAAAATTCCAAACTCCATATCGATCTTCTCAATAAAATGAGAAAAGCTCGTGGTCAAAAAGAAATTCATGAAGAAGTGGAAACTCCTCCTATCCAAGTTCGTTCAGCCTACACAAAAGCTTATGCTAAACACCACATGAAAGGTAGAGCTGAGGCAATGAAAGCGTCATATGCTGAAGTTGAGAAGAAACATGGTCCAGAAATGACTGCAAAATTAAAAGCATTTCATGATCATAATGAAAAGTCTTTGCAGGAAGATACACTAGAAGAAGGTAGACCAATGGTCGGTGATGTTTTTCATCGTCACCAAACCCTAGTAGCGAAAAAGACGCTAAAGATGCATGATGCTGCAGTTGGGGTCATGGGTGGCATGAATAAAGATGAAGCCAGAGCGCATTTGAGTAAAATGGGATGGACCAAGAAGCAGATACATGATCATGAGCATTCCTTAAATGAAACCGGACAATTGGTCGAACATGGGTTTGTTGGGTTCGATCATAAAGGTAACCGTCATGAGGTTGAAGCATCATCCCTTCTTGCAGCAGTAGAGCATATTCGTAAAAAAGCAAACACCCCAAAGAGCAAGCATCACTTAGTTCATGCAAAGATTGCAGAGAAGGACACACCAGAAGGACGCAAACAAGTCGTTCATACTCCAATGGATGAGGCATTTGAGTTGAATGAAGCGTCACTCACTCCGAAAGAAAAAGAGAAGAAAGAGGAGATTGTAAAAGCCATGAAAAAAGATAAAGCTGGTTTCGTAAAGCGTTATGGTAAGAAAGCTAAGGAAGTGATGCATGCAACCGCAACTAAGAAAGCTAAGGAAATGAAAGAGGACAACACTCTCACTCTTGTCAAAGAGTTAATCCATGAGGCAGCATTCACCCGCAGACACTTCCGTCAGGTTGCTGATATCATCAAGAATCATCCAGATCCAAAAAAACGTCACGAAATGGCAAGTCACCATGCAGAAGTTTTTGCAAAATCAAATCCACGTTTCGACAAGAAGCGTTTCTTTGATGCTGCTGGGGTGAAGGACCATATGAATGAGCAGGTAGAGCAGATTGATGAAGTCTCAAAGGATACATTGAAATCCTATGTTACAAAAGCCACTGCTGATGTGAAGAACTATTCATATCGTCGCGGAATGAATGATGCTCTTGCTGCACATGAACGTCTCGCTGGTCAACAAGATTCTCATGATAAATTCAAGTCTGTTTCTAAATTAGAAGGAGACCGCGTGAATAAGAGAATGTCAGGTATCTTGAAGGCAGTAAAGAAGATTAATGAGGCATCATCTTCTGAAGTATATGGAAGTCGTTTGAAGAGCAAAAAAGGAATCAAAAAATACGAAACTGGTGATGGTAAGAGACATGTCTCAGAGAAAGATGCCATGGCTCACGCTGATAGAGTTCACAAAGCAACTGGGAATATTATTTCTGTAGAAAAATTAGACGAGATGGTTCTTCATGGGCACCCATGGCACAAGAAAAGTGATGAGGAACTACACTATATCGCCAAGGATGCTAAGGAAGCTATGGAAGCCGTCGGCTCTCATGATCAACATGCTGCTAATAAGTATAATGATCAAATGAATGATGCATTGACCATCCTTAACCATCGTTATGTTCAGAAGATTACAGGAAAGAAGAGAGGATAATGATGAAATCCTTTAAAGAGATACTAGGTGAGCAAGATTTTAAACTCAAGGTATCTGCCACTAAGAGAGAGTCGGCAACACCATTGAATGGTCCACAGCCTAAGAAGGTTGATTATAAAGAATATACTATTCCAGTGAAGGCAAAATCTAGGGAGCATGCACTCTCTAAGGGAATGAAACACATAAAGGATCTTCATCCTGAGTATCATGGACATGAAGCCCATATTCTTGATGAGAGTGTGTCTTCTGGTATGTCGTTTAATGATGCTGTTTCGCATGCCCAAAAACACGGGCAGCGTGTTTCCTATGGAACAGAAACCCGTAAATGGCATTCTATTGATAAGGACCATAAAGACTATCATACTTCTTTGGATCCTAATGAAGCCAAGAGACATGGGATGGCAAAATCATTACTGATGTCAACTCAATCCAGGGTTATAAAGGAAGAATATAAGGTTGGTGATGTGGTGGTTCCAGACAAAGGACCTCATGCCGGTGTTCCCCATGAAGTTATCCATATCCATGGAAATGGGCACATAAATATCCGACCAAAAGGACTCCCCATTAAGAGCGTTAAGTATCGTTTGGGTGCAGCTACCGCACAACCACATGAACTTAGACCACATTTTGATTTATCGGAGGGGGTTAAGGTTGGTGATAGGGTTCATATGGGGTTTGCTGTTCGGGGTGGAGCTGGTCATATTGGCACCGTTCACCAGATCGATGGGGATACCGTTCATATAAAACTTCATGATATTGGAAAATTTGGATCCCGTATTGTGAAGGGGTCAATGAATCTAGTTTCTCCGTTGCACGAAGAAGTCTCACCAGATCTTAAAATTAAGACCGGAATTAACAGGGAAGTGGTACAAGAGGTCTTTGATGGTTGCAATCTTTAGCAGCTTCAGTCCCTCTAGGTGCAACTCGGAAAGTCTGTTGAGAGAACTAATCAGATTTTGGA
>OFRG01000010.1_pt1 | contig 66128 bp, 87 predicted proteins | sample 1543071 | NCBI WGS metagenome assembly OFRG01 (sample SAMN07774222, study PRJEB24372) | wastewater metagenome | isolation source: WWTP Verbania (Effluent) | place: Italy: Verbania | collected 2015-12
AGTAATGTCTCGACGACTTGACGTTATAACGTACACCCGATCCCAGGTGTTAAAACTGGCCGATTGTCAAGCAAAAAAATACTTAGGCGTGACTCGGCAGACCGCTTTTCGCAAGCTTGCCCGAGGGGACCTAGATGGGACTGTCTTAGAGTCGGAGTTCAGGATGCTTAAACACCTGTTATCTCACAGCAAAAAATAGCAAATTTTTCCAACACACCTACATCTACCCGAGGTAATCTGCAAGGGTGGCGGCTTACAAAGATCCACGCACCAAGAGCTGGCGTTATCGTAAGTGGGTACAACGTCCCGACGGTACACGCGTCCGAATTACGGGCACGCCTCCAATCGACACAAAGGCAGCGGCAGAGACGGCCGAGCGCAGACACATTGAGCGCGTTTTTACACCCGAAAAATATCCGCAAGCCAGCGTCAAAAAAGAGACGCTCGCAGAACACGCTGAAAAATTCTTGGAACACTATAAACCCGACTCCAAGCCGTCAGCTAAGCGTGAGCGGCGGGATGTTTGGCGGTTGCTGGAGCCTGCGTTTGGTGATAGGGCGCCGAGCGAGGTAACACAGTTCCTCGTCGACTCCTGGGCGCAAGGGCTGCTCGAGCAAGGCCTCGCAATTAAGACCGTCAACAATCGACTCGGCGTGCTATCTTCCCTCCTACGCTACAGCACCGGGTCTAAACCTCCTTTGAGGTTAAAGCTTAGCGGCAAGCCGGCGGAGGTTGGCGCCGTAACCTCGGAAGATATCGACAAGCTCCTAGCTACCTGCGATGACGATCGCTATACAGCCGCAATCCTGCTCGCAGCCGAGGCGGGGCTTCGCGCCGGAGAGATCCGAGGCCTACAGTGGGGTGATATCCGAGACAACCAACTCACGGTCAGGCGTGCGCTTGACGTAACAGGACAATCGATCGCTCCTAAACACAATAAATTTCGCAGCGTTCCACTATCGCCTAAGCTTAACTTAATCCTAAATAAGTTACCTCGCCGCGGTTTGTGGGTTGTGTCTAGACTGGATGGCGGTGCGATTGGTTACTGGACTCTGCTTGAGGCAATCATCGGGGTGTACGCCAACGCTGGTATCTCCAAACCAGAGATGCCCATGCACTCCCTACGTCACAGCTTTGGTACCCAGATGGCAAAGCGAGTACCTCTACCAGTGCTCCGCGATTTGATGGGTCATTCAGAGATTAGCACCACCCTGAGGTATGTGTCCGTCGGCCAGGAAGATCGTGTAGAGGCAATCGGAAAAGTTTTCGGTGTTGCCCAACAGTTGCCCAAACAGTCCAATCAACCCTAGTAAATCTTGATACTAGGTAGTATTCTTAGGTACTTAAACCGCTGGAATCCCTCGTAAATATCAGGAAACACGATAACAAGGGAAGGGTTCAAGTCCCGATGGGGTCACTTATAAGGCTCTGAATTTACAGCTCAAACTAACAACGAAGAATCTTGTCACCCAAAAAAGCTTCCGTTTAATCGGCCCAGTTTTTAGGCCACGCGTGGTGCCAGGTATCCTTGTTGAGGTACCCGGACTCTCCGGTCCGTGGGTCTGTGTAGCGTACGATCACGTGGAACGCTCCCAGTTTGACAGCCGCAAGCGCTTTCCAACGCGCAAGCTTGGGGGTCGAACAAGGGTCCATGGCAATACCGTTTATTTCGACGATGTAGTTCATGGTTTTATTGTTAGAGTCAACCGGTGGACAAGTCAATGAAATATTTTCACGGTGCATCGTGACGGTGGGTAAGAGAATTTCGTATTACCGGGGTAAACTCAAGTTGTCTCAAGCTCAACTAGCAAAGTTGATTGGGGTTGATCCGTCAACGGTGACTTACTGGGAGCGCGACCACGTCACCCCTAGACCCAAAACCCTGGAGTTACTCCTGCAAGTTTTTGGGATTTCTCGAGGGACTTTCTTCAGCGATCGCTGGCCTCCAGATTAGCCGAAAGATTGGAGTCCCAACCTCGGTTTAAGAGGGACATGGGACTCAGAATTAAAAAGAAGTTTTCGAACGCCAATGTTCGGCCGTTTTGGGTGAAGCGCGACGCGGTCATTACAGACCACACCGGCAAGGAAGTCTTCCGTCAAAACAACGTAGAATTCCCTGAATCATGGTCACAGACCGCGGTGAATATCGTCGCGCAGAAATATTTTCGCGTTGTTAACGGTGTTCGAGAAACCTCCGTTAAACAGATGATCGGACGGGTTGTTACAAACATTTACTCGTGGGGCAAAGCAGACGGTTACTTTGCTTCTAATGAAGACGCGAACAACTTCAAAGAAGAACTTGAGTATTTGTTGGTTAACCAGATGATGGCGTTCAACTCGCCGGTTTGGTTTAACGTTGGTGTTTCTAGATACCCACAAACCTCAGCGTGCTTCATTCAACACGTCGAAGACAACATGTCTTCGATCCTCGACCTCGCGAAGTCGGAGGGGATGCTTTTCAAAGGCGGTTCGGGTAGTGGTACGAACCTTAGCCCACTACGCTCATCGAAGGAGAAGCTTTCGGGTGGAGGTCGCGCGTCCGGTCCGGTATCCTTTATGCGTGGGTACGATGCTTTCGCCGGAGCTATTAAGAGCGGCGGGACCACTCGCCGTGCTGCGAAACTGGTGTGTCTTGACATTGATCATCCTGACATCGTCGAGTTTATCGAGTGTAAAGCCCTCGAAGAAAAGAAAGCACACGCTCTTATCGACGCAGGATACGACGGGGGTTTCAACGTCCCGGGCGGCGCATACGACTCTGTATCGTTCCAAAACGCAAACAATTCAGTTCGCGTTTCGGATGATTTTATGAAGGCATGTGAGTTTGACTGGCATTGGGACATGTTCGCGAAGGATAGAGCAATAGTTGATACTTACAAGGCTCAGGATTTAATGCGCAAAATTGCGCAAGCCGCGTGGGAGTGCGGGGACCCTGGTCTACAATTTGACGATACGATTAATGAGTGGCACACGTGTCCGAACTCTGGGCGGATTAACGCTTCCAACCCCTGTTCAGAGTATATGTTCCTCGACGACACGGCTTGCAACCTAGCATCTCTTAACCTGATGAAGTTTAGACAAAAGGACGGTTCGTTTGATGTTGAATCTTTTAAGCACGCGGTCTCTATCACAATCCTCGCCCAGGAAATTTTGGTAAGTAACTCGGCGTATCCGACGACACAGATTGCAAGTAATAGTGAAAAGTTCCGACCACTTGGTCTAGGCTACGCAAACCTAGGTGCTTTGTTGATGTGTAACGGGCTAGCGTACGACTCTCAAGATGCGCGGTCTCTTGCAGGAGCGATTACTTCACTAATGACTGCTCAAGCGTATGTTACTAGCGCGGATATTGCCAAAGATCAAGGTGCGTGCGAAGGCTTTAAGGATAACAAGGATTCTTTTGCAGCTGTTATACAAAACCATTGGAAAGCAACCGAGGATTACAGGGGACCGTCCTTCGACTCGATTTGGGGAGAAGCTTGGAGCACTTGGGCTGACGCCGCGGAATTAGGAAGAAGTTACGGCTACCGGAACTCACAAGTCACAGTGCTCGCCCCAACCGGGACAATCGCGTTCTTGATGGACTGTGACACAACCGGTATTGAGCCCGACATTGCGCTGGTGAAGTATAAAACCCTCGTCGGCGGCGGGGCGATTAAGATTGTCAATAGCAAAGTAAAAACAGCACTTGAGACCTTAGGGTATAAAGACAATCTAAACGCAAGCATCCTTAAGTGGATTGAGGAACACGACACGATCGAAGGTTGTGAACTACTCAACAAAGAGCACCTTCCTATTTTTGATTGTGCTTTTAGACCGGCGAATGGCGCGAGGTCTATTTCTCCACGCGGACACATTGAGATGATGGCAGCGGTACAACCGTTCTTGTCGGGAGCCATTTCGAAGACAGTAAACCTTCCGGTCACAGCAACGGTTGAAGACGTTGAGAATATCTACTATGACGCTTATAAACTGGGATTGAAAGCAGTAGCAATCTATCGAGACGGTTGCAAGCGAACTCAACCGCTTAACACTACCAAGACTAAAACTGCAGAACCTAAGCAAGAGAGTAGCGAACGCCTAACGGCAAAACGACACAGACTCGCTGACGAACGGCCCGCAATCACGCATAAATTTTCGATTGGAGGTCACGAGGGTTATGTGACCGTGGGGTTATACCCCGACGGTCGGCCAGGGGAAGTTTTTGTCAAGATGGCCAAAGAAGGCTCGACCATCTCCGGTTTGATGGACGCGTTTGCTACCGGAATATCGATTGCTTTGCAGCACGGTGTGGAGCTATCGACGCTGGCGGATAAATTCAAAGGGATGCGGTTCGAACCATCCGGTTTTACCGGAAACATGGAAATCCCGATGTCCTCGTCGATTATGGATTACTTATCTAGATGGCTAGAATTTAAGTTTTCCAAAAGCTCTAGTTTGCCGACGCCCGAAAAACCTGTGAAACAGGAAACTCCTGAACAGGAGAAAGCTGTTGGACAAGAGAAGGCTAACGGTAAAAATTGGCTTACCGAGAGTGACGCACCACCGTGTCCGGATTGTGGGAGTTTGACCGTCCGTAATGGGAGCTGTCGTAAGTGTATAAATTGCGGATCTACAACGGGGTGTTCGTAATGCACGTGGATATTGTCTATCGTCAATTAGTCCGTGACGTACTGGATTGCGGAGAGACGCGGAAAGATCGAACCGGAGTTGGTACAATTTCGTTGTTCGGTACACAATCCCGATACGATTTGCGAAGCGGTTTTCCGCTACTCACTACAAAAAAAGTAGCCTTTGGTGGAGTAGTGACGGAACTTTTGTGGTTTCTTCGAGGGTCTACGAATTGTAATGAGCTCGGCAAGTGGTCCAAACTTTGGTCCCCCTGGGCACAAGAGAATGGTGAATTAGGGCCGGTCTACGGTAAACAATGGCGTGACTGGAATGGAATAGACCAAATCGCTACCGTTGTCGATAGCATTCGAAACAACCCTAACTCTAGACGACATATCGTGTCAGCGTGGAATGTGTCCGAGCTAGATCAGATGGCGCTTCCGCCCTGCCACACGCTGTTCCAGTTTTACGTTTGGGGTAAGTATCTTGACTGTCAGCTCTACCAACGCAGTGCAGATCTTGCCGTCGGAGTCCCGTTCAACATCGCAAGCTACGCTTTGCTTACGTCGATGATTGCCCAGGTCTGCGATTTGAGTCCGAGGTACTTGGTACACACAATCGGGGACGCACATATTTACCTGAATCACATTGCCGCGATATCTGATCAGATCTATCGGTTTCCACGCGAACAGCCAACACTCAAGTTGGGTGACCTCAAACTAGCCTGGGATCGTAGCAAATTCCGCGATCTAGACCCGTCTCTTATTTGTATTGTGGATTACAATCCACAACCCGCCATCAAATACGATGTTGCTGTCTAAACCTTTGTAGTCATTAGGTTTTAGTGTGGTACGAGCCTTGCAATTGCAAGGCTCATGCCAATGCTATAATCTACTGACATGGGTGCATTTTCGGACGCCGAAAAAAATCGAATGCTCGACGCGCATACCGGCCGCGCAACGATGACTGCTAACGCGGGTTTTTTTGTCAAACTACACACCGGCTCGCCGGGTGCGGCTGGCACTAACAACGCGGCCGCGGAAACAACGCGCAAATCAGTGACGTTTGGTACGGCGCCGAGTGCTGGAAGTATTAGTAATACCGCCGCTGTGCAGTGGACGTCTTATCCGTCGGCCGAGACTCTCACTCATGTGAGTTTTTGGGATGCGTCTACCGCTGGGAATTTCCTCGGCGCGGACGATCTCAATACTTCGCAAACCACCTCAATCGGTAACACGTTTTCAATTGCGATCGGGGCTCTCTCTTTGTCTATTACCGGCACTTTGCCTTAAGGTTTTAGCGTGGCGATTACCACACGCGATGGGCTTATTGCTGCTCAGGCAACCGCGCAGCGGCTTCGTATTTTTAAAACAGCAACACGCACCACGGTTGCAAACATCCCTTTTTCAGTTTTCGATATGGCCGGCGATCCAGGTGCGGGTACGTTAGCAGGCTCTAATACCGCAAACGGCGTGGTACCCACGGACTTGACTGCCGGCGTCCCTATAATTCAGACGTTTTCAGGCTCTAATCTAGGTTACCTAACTCGGTTTGAGCTTAGCAGTAACATTGCTTGTCGTGTCTCTATATACGATATGCTTTTTAAAGCAGGCGCGTACGCGTTTGACGCCAACGTTACTTTGGCGTCGCAACCTTCATACTCGTCGAGGATCCCGGGCAGCGATTACAAGTGTACGGAGTTGTGGCTCGAAGCCGCTACAAACTTTACCAATAACCAATCAATCCGTATTACGTATTTGGATCAAGACGGTAACGCTGGTGATACCGGTACGATAGCGACCGCGGTTGCGCCGACGGTAGGACGTATGTTCCATATGCCGCTCGCGTCCGGGGATACAGGTCTACAACGCGTTGATTCGGTCATTTCTACCGTATCGACCGTCGGCACTTTTAACGTTCTGGTTTTGCGTAAAGTTGCCGAGGCCAGGATTCGTGTTGCTAACGATCTCATGATCCAGGGTTTTGATCTTACCGGTATGCCGCAGGTGTTTGCGGATTCCGCTCTTATTGCTGTTGTTAGAACTGACTCTACTAACTCAGGACTTCTTGAAGCGGTGATCGATATCGCCAACGGGTAATCGTGGCGATTGATACCTCAACTGTTACTAGAGGCCCTACAGGTCAGTATCGAGACCTAGCACAAAGTCCTAGCTACTCTTACTTGGGAGGGGTGTCGACGATCGTTGACACGATTATCGACAGTGAGATTTACGGGACCGCGGCGACGGAAGTTTTTCTCGGGGCGATTGATGTTACCGGTACCTCAGTTGTTAGTGTAACAGCAACTCAGGATCACCTGGCTACAATTGTTGAGACTGGTACCTCTACAGTTGCAGTAACTGCAACTCAGGATCACCTGGCCACAGTTTCGGAGACTGGTACGTCTACGGTTGCAGTAATTGCAGCCCAAGATCACCTGGCTACAGTTTCGGAGACTGGTACGTCTACGGTTGCAGTAACTGCAACCCAAGACCACTCGGCTACGATCTCTGAGACTGGTACCTCCGTTGTTAGTGTTACTGGCAGTGCAGAGTTGTTTGCTGTTATCAGCGTTACCGGTACCTCAGTTGTTAGTGTTACAGCAACTCAAGACCATCTAGCTACAGTCTCGGAGACTGGTGCCTCTACGGTTGCAGTGATTGCAACCCAAGATCACAAAGCCGCAATCTCCGAGACTGGTACCTCTACGGTTGCAGTGACTGCGACCCAAGATCACAAAGCTACTATCTCTGAGACTGGTACTTCATCGTCAACGGTGACAGGTACCGTTGAGTTGGTTGCTTTTGTTAGTGTTACAGGAACCTCGATCGTTAGTGTAACAGCAACTCAAGACCATCTAGCTACAGTCTCGGAGACTGGTGCCTCTACGGTTGCAGTGACTGCAACCCAAGATCACAAGGCTACGATCTCTGAGACCGTCACGTCTGTAATCACTACAGTAGGCGAGACTAGCGCCCTCGAAATTTTCCTCGGCGACCTAGCGGTCGCCGGCACGTCAACAATTAATACCACAGCAATCCAGGAGGCGTATCTCTCAGCTTCAGTTACTGGTATAGGTCAGATTGAGCTCGCCGGACTAGACCGCGAAATTTTTGTTACCTTGAGTGTGACCGGCGAGGGGATTATCGAGGTGACACCAGATTACGATACGTCGCTCGAATTACCTTGGAATATGCGCGACTTTAGACCAGTAGATCGTCGTGCAATTGCTGGATTGTTAATCAACCCGTCACGCCCTCCTCTTGTCTGACTTGTTCTAGACGATCTCTAGTACGTCGCTTCCCGAGCTGCATCCAGTGATCGAGGATTTGTCTCTCCTCTTCTGAGAGTTTCGGATCTCCGACCACAGTCGGATCTTCAAAGCACTCGATAGACACCTTCGACCTCCGTTGCCTGGATTGCCAGTCTCCGCCCACGCTTACCATAGGCGTGGAATCCTCTAGATCCGTCCGCGGTTATATAGTCGTCGCCACGAGTTGCCCATGATCCGTCCGTAAGCTCTATAGCCCGTGGCGCGTTGGCGGTGTAAATACAACAACGCGCTCTAGCAGCGTCCGCTGTTTTGTAGCCGATCATTGACGTACTCCCCGAATATAGCCGTATTCCGTTGTTGTCTTACCACGCACTAGTGTTTTAGTGCCGTCAACAACGGAGTACTCGCGCGTTGGTTTTGCTGGGGCGCGAAGTGGTGAGGTGTTGATTGTTTGTGTTGTGGTACGAGTACGAGACATCGTTATCTCCTAGAGTTGGATGGTTGGTTTGCCCTTGCGTCGCGCTTGCGTGGCGTTGTACAGCGCCGTAACGCTTACAGGGCGCTGGTCTTGTGCTGGTTTGGCGGTAGTTTGCTTTGCAACTCCGTGTCGGATCCAGGCGCGAAGCGTATCAGTCATCTCGATCTCGGCCGTTACTTGAGGTGAGAAATCGTTGTCTTGCATAAACTAATAGTACGGCCGCTTGGTTTGGATTACGAGATACGTGTGGGGTAATCAAGGAAACGGTCAAGACTACACAAATCACTTACACGTTTGATGGTGCTGGCTGACGGTGGTAGCTGCGTGGTGTGTACTTACCGTAGACCTGTGTAGTTTGACCGTCTTAAACAGCTATCTTAATACCCAACGAACGGTAATCCACCGCAAATCTCCTCAATAGATATACAGATATCTTCGACAGGTGGGTTGTAGGACTCAATAACCACACGCTCATCCACTTTACTTACAGGGTACTCCACTGCAAGTGTGGACTTACAACACTCACAATCGACTAACCAAACACCAATATCGGACCATGGTCGCCCGGCCGGGCGGTCGCCTCGGACTAGAGTGTTGTAAGTAGAGGTTTTGAGATCAGCGTGTTTGCACATTGTTGTTGTCTCCTTGCGATTATAATACGGCCGATACCGTCCTTTGTACGGTTACTACCGGGTTACGTATCGGTTATCTGTTGAGTACGTAGAGTCCGATAGTCAGCGCTATATACGTAATAACTAATGCGTATACAGTCTTATCTGTGATCTGCTTTGGCGCTAGCAAAGGTACGGTAAGGATACACGTCACGATAAGGCTGGTGATTACCGGTCTCATCAAACGCCGCCTAGTGAGTAGAGTAAGTAACTAGAGGTCAACACAATACAGTAGGTTAGGATTAACCCTAATAAGCTAAGCGCCTCAAACCACATCAAGTCTGAAATGCTTGATTTTATTGATGGTTTGACATAGTACGCAAAGGTAACCAACATACTTACCACAACACACATGCCGTATAGGGCATTAACAGACGGCTGTCCGGTTAGTAGTGAGTTAACCGGGAACCACTGTAAGACTTTATAGATCGCCAGCGATGTCACCAAACAACGCAGCGGCAGTATTCCGAAACCTACTAGTAAGATATTAAGCATGTCCGATCCTTCAGATAACTAACCGAGGATCGGACATGCGCTATTTATATTTTTTAGGTGTGCAAAATAACCACAGTACAAACCATGCACAGATAATTACGATAGCGGCCAGCCGGATTACGCGCACGCAAACAGAGTAACTCAATCGTATCCGATACACTAACCGACAGTTAACCGAGAAACTCTTAGGGTTGCGGTTAACCTGTTACATGGATACCAACAATCTCCTCAAAAAATGCATCTCTCTAAGATCCTCTATGGTTAAGTGGGCTTTGCGTCTCACACGTAGTCCACAACATGCAGAGGACCTGGTACAAGAGACTTATCTTAAGGTGCTGCTGTACGGACACTCTTATAAAGAGGGTACTAATCTGGAGGGGTGGCTACGGACGATTGTGACTCGCCAGTTCCTTAACCTCTGCGCTGCAAACAAACGTAACGAAATGCTCGCGTCACGCTTGGCTGAGACCCGAGATTTCACGTCGCTCGAAATCGATATAGAGAGTCCGGTCCACGGAGCGATGGCCTTGGTATCACCCAAGCATGCGGCTACACTCCGCGCCGTCTATCTAGAGGACAAAGACCCCAAAGATGCCGCCTGCGAGCTCGGAATCCCTGTTGCCACCGTTAGCACAAGGTTGTTCAAGGCCCACCGACAAATTCGCCGCGCATATGCCGAGGGGGTGCTGTGAAATTCCGGGCTTTGCAAGATCCGAATACCGGGATCGCAATCAAAAGTTTTTGGACTTCGGCAGGTGGTTTCGAGCCTGCGCCTTCCGAGTTACCGACGGAAGTAAAAATTCACGGTCAAAAATATCGCGTTTGGTATCACACGGATATCTACTCGAAAGGGTCTAAGGATGCTCGGATTGCGGGCGGGACTAGTATACAATGGCGCACGATTTTGGTTGACCCGGCACTCCCCCGACATATGGTATTGGATACTCTTTATCACGAGATGATGCACGTTTATATGCGTTTGGCAAAAGACAATGGCAAGTTACTAGGTTTAAGCGACGAACTCGAGGAACAACTCTGTGCTGTGTTGGCTCCAGCTATCCTGGACATCCTCGGCAAATAGGTAGTTTAACAGGCTTGTGATAGCCTGTTTATGTGTCAGATCAGGATAGCAGCACACGTAAATCAGGACGTTGGGTAAAGGGGCAGTCCGGTAATAGCCGAGGTCGGCCGAGCGCCAAACAAGTCAGAGCCGAGCGGACAGACGGCTGGATGAGTTTACTCTCTGGTATCGGCACTAACGCGAGAGACAAACGCAGGTCACATACGTTTTTACCGGACGTAGTTGACTGGGACACGGCCGAAAATCTCTATCGTGGTGATCCTCTTGCCGCGCGCATCGTAGATACCAAACCGACTGAAATGCTACGCGAAGGTTTTGATTTTTGCGTACAGCTAGAAGACGACCAAAGCGACAGCAAAGTGTTACAAGAGGCTGTTGAAGGAATCTACGAAGATATTGAGTTGATCCCCTCCCTCCTAACCGCTCTTAAATGGGAGCGTTGTTATGGTGGTGGGGCGATTTTGATTGGTGTTGACGATGGTACGGAAAGTCTACGCGACCCGGTTATCCCGACGAGGATTCGTCGAGGTAAGGGTGTTAACTTCTTGACCACGCTAGAACCTCGCGAGCTACAGCCGGTAGCGTGGTATGGAGATCCGTTGACTTCGAACTATCGCAAGCCTGCAATCTATAGACTTTCTACAAACGTCCCAGGAAATGCAGTTAACGGCAAATTCGAAAACAACCACACTGAAATCCACGAGTCACGTTTGATTGTATTTCCCGGGATTCGTGTTTCCGAGCGGAGCCACCAGAACCAAGGTGGTTGGGGTGACTCGGTGTTTACTCGTGTCGGCGGTGTTCTTCGGGATTTTAATTTGAGCTGGGCCGCGGCCGGGATTTTGGTTTGTGACTTCGCACAAGCTGTCTACAAAATGAAAGGTCTTAACGACCTGCTCGCCGACGACGAAAAAGACATCTTCAAACAGCGCATGTTGGGTATGGATTTTTCGAGGTCGGTTACACGCTCGATTATGATCGACGCCGACGACGAGTACGGACGTCAGCAAACTCCAGTTACCGGGTTGCCTGATTTGCTTGATCGGTTCGCGACCCATCTCGCCGCCGCTGCTGATATGCCTCTGTCTTTATTGATGGGTGAGTCCCCCGGAGGGATTAACGCCTCGGGTGCGAGCGGGGATCAAATGCGCATGTTTTACGACAAGATTGCGGCCGAGTCTAAGTCAAAGGTAGTCCCGGCCGTCCGAAAAATTACCCAGTATATTCTTCGTGGGATGGGAATCGATGCTTAAAATTAAAAACTGGTCAGTAAAACCTCGCCCCCTGTGGCAGCTTACCGAAAAAGAAAAAGCGGAAACTCGGAAAATTCAGGCCGATACCGATGCTGTGTACCTAGATCGTCAGGTGCTTAAGAGCACTGAGGTTCGGAGCTCTCGGTTTGGCGGAGATACGTATAGCTCAGAGACAGTCTTGTCCGCCGAAGATAGCTCTATTGATTCAGTTAATCCGACATTTGAAGTTAAAACAACTCCTTAACCTCAGATTTTGAAGGTATCTTTGAACGCGGTACTCTGTATAGGTGACGCGTCTAATACCGGTTAAGATTGGAACTAAAAGACACGCGCTTCCTGAAACCGGATCGGATCGTACGCTTTGCGGGCGCAAAGCTGAGCGACTAATTATCGATAACGGATTACCTAACTGTAAGGGGTGTCTCCGTACAATAGCGTCGAGGCTGTTAGCTTAATGCTGGTACTAGGCGTATTCGTGGCAGCTGTCCTCTTAGACTTTGCGGCGGCCAAATACTACAAAGCTGTAGCAGCTGACAGACTCCATAATGCAGGGCTGTGGTCAATAACAATGTGTTTGTTATCGACCGTTGGATTGTTGTCTGTGGTGGATGTATCAAAATGGTATATCCTACCGGAATGTTTGGGACTTTACGTCGGCACCCTGTTATCCAAATACCGTATCTAAGATTGGCACAAATGCTGCATTTGCATTAAATATGCCAATTAGCTAGATTGATTATGTGGTATTTAGGTACGACACAGTCAAACTAGGATTGCCAAAGAAGCTCGACGACGGTCGGCTGATTGCACAGGCAACTCTCACTCGGACTGGCGTTTTTGTTTATCGTAATCCCGACGGGTCTCTGCGTCGAGAATACCGATCTCCTGACGTAGTCGGTAAAGCGGACTCGCTTGAAGGTTTAAAACTCGCCCCGGTAACTAACAACCATCCGCCGGTGATGGTTGATGCTTCCAACGCGAAACAGTTTGTCGTCGGACAGGTCGGACAAGACGTCCACATGGACGGCAATCACGTCGTGTCAACGATTGTGATTAATGACGCGAGCACAATCGCCTGTATCGAGAGTGGTAGCAAGCGCGATGTCTCGTGCGGATACGCGTGTGACCTAGTCGAGACCTCCGGAGTATCGCCGGATGGGGAACGTTACGACGCGCTACAAACCAACGTTGTCTACAACCATCTCGCGATTGTCGAGGCCGGCCGTGCAGGCAGCGCAAAAATTCGGATGGATGGCGCGGAGGCGCTTATCGAAGTTTCGGGTAACCCGACCATTCTGGCGGAACCTATTAAAGCGAAGGAGTCCACAATGGATGAATTGAATAAAGCTCTAGCCAGAATTACAGAGTTGACTGGCGAGCGCGACACGCTAGCAAAGCGTGTTGATGAATCAGAAGCGAAAGCCAAAGAGCTTGAGCTTAAATTGACTGCAATCGAATCAGAGAAAGCTGCTGAATCGAAACGTGCTGATTCCGAGAAGGCTCGCGCCGACGAGGCTGTGAAGTCTCGCACTGATTCCGAGGAATCTTTTCAAGCTCGCGTGCGTGAAAGCTCGGAGTTGATTTCTCAGGCTGTTGAGTTCCTGGGTCGTAATGACTCGGGTGAAGTTGTCGTTGACGGAAATGCTGTTGACGTTTACTCGCTCTCTGCTCGTGCACTCCGCTGCTTGGTAGTCGAGAAGCTAGACGGAATCAAGATTGACGAAAAGCGTTCGGATGATGCGGTCTCGTATGCGTACGAGTTGGCAACCTCCCGCGCAAAAGCTGCTAGTGCCGCCGTGAAATCGACACGGTCGCTGATTGTCGAGAGTCGCAAAGATAGTGGGACCGGAAGCTCCGAGGAAAAAGCTCGTGCGGCAAGCCAGGCCCGAAATATTAACGCCTGGAAGGAGACGAAATAAGTCATGGCTACCCCTGTTCAAACTACTTATACCGAAGGCCTCGCACTGCCGTATGCCGGTCTCCCCGGGGACGTTAGCGATGCGGTCATTGTCCCAGCATTCAACACCGAGGCATCGGCGGAGATTGCCTTCGGCCTCGTCGTCGCGCGGGACAATACTGCACCGTACGACGTTAACGGTAACGGTGCAAAGCTCCCAGCTGCAGGTGCCGACAAGCTGATGGGCATTGTCCGTCACTCGCATGCGTATTCCAACTCGCCTAATGGCGACCTTGGTACTACGGGCCTGAAGCCTGGCTCGGTGATGAACGTGCTGCGTAGCGGTCGTATCTGGGCTGTCTGTGAAGATGGTTGCTCCCCTGGCGATCGTCTGTTCGTTCGTTACACCTCGGCCGGAACCGGTAAGGGCTCGCTTCGCTCGACGGACGCTGGTGGCTCGACGTGTATTGACGCGACGACCAAAGGCGAGTGGGTCACCAAAGCGGCTGCGGGCGCAGTCGCGATGATCGATGTCGACTTCGTCAACAAGTAAGGAGTGATACCGATGCTCGCCAAGCGAAAAATTAAATACGCAACGGAGCCTCGGACGATTAGCTATGACCACGCGTCAGCTACTTCCGACGGTACAACCAAGCTGTGGAAGGTTCCGGCGGGCCGGTCTTACCGGATCAGTCGAGTCTACTACAACAACCCGACCGGTCTCGCCGCCAACGCGTCGGACTACTACACGATTAAGGTGCTTAACGGTGCGACCGTCGCAGCACTGTGGTCTACGCAGACCGGCGCGAATGGGACGTTGTCTGCTGACACCCCGGTCGAACTCGTAATCCAAGCCGATGCAGCCCCGGTGCTGCCGGAAAACACAAACCTCGCACTGTTTCTTGATTTGACTGGTACCGCGACGCTCCCCGCTGGGCGCGTGGTCATCGAGGGCGATCTGATTTAGGTCGCCTGGAACATAACCTCTAACCCGCGGGAAAGGCAAATAGACAATGGGTACTAAGCAACACTTTCAAAAACTCGATGCAGCGGAGAATGCGTTCTTCTCGCGCGAACTCGAAGTCATTCGAGCTACTCCATATGAAGTTCAGTACGCTGAACTAAAAGGGATGCAACTAGTCCCTTGTCCGCAACGGTTCCCGCTCGGAACCCAGGAATACACCTATCGAGTGTTCGACCAGGTCGGCCGCGCGGCGGTGTCTTCGGACGCCTCGGACAAAGGTCCGCGTGTCGACATCAAAGGCTTTGAGTCAACGGTCAAGTTTAAGACGCTGAAGGATTCGTTCGGAATTTCGTACGAGGAAATTCAAGCCGCGATGTTGGCGAACCGCAACCTCGACGCTCGCAAAGCGAAGGCTTGTGCAAAAGCGCTCGCCGTCATGATCGATGACGCTCTCCTCCTGGGCGCAAACGGTACCGGTCTGGAAGGTACCGGCTTTACCGGTCTGTTTACTCTGTCGGGTACCGAAGTTTATTCGACCCCGGTCGGACTCTCCGGGTCTAAAGCTTGGACGGCTAAGACTCCGGACGAGGTTGTCGCAGATATGCACGGCATGGTTTTCCAGGCGGAGTCGAATTCCAAAGGTGTCGAGCGTTGCAATACTCTTGTGTTGCCGCTGTCGCGCAAAGGGTTGGTGACTGGTACCCGGATGGGTGACGGTATCAGCGATACGATCCTCAAGCACTTCCTCGATACTAACGGTTCGATTACGCAAGTTGAATTCAGCCCGAAGCTGGACAGCAATAGCGCTTGGACCGGCGCCCGTGCGGTTGCGTACAACAAGAGCCCGGATAAGATCGAAGGTATTATCGCAACGGAACTGTTCCAGCTGCCGACGCAAGAAGAGGGTTACGAGTTTATCACGCACTGCATGGCTCGCCTTGCAGGAACGATCTGCCCGTTCCCGAAGTCGGTTGTGTACGCTAGCGAGATCTAAGTAACAACCGCGCTGTAGCGCACGGGCGCGGGTTCTCTTGCCCGCGCCTTTTTAGTTTGGAGTTTAAACTATGAGCTTCCCAATTCCTACCTCGTCGACAGATGTCAAATCGGTCGGCGGCACGCAAGTTAACTTCGACACCACAATGGCGTCCGGGTCATTTTATATCCTCGTTACGTCTACTTTAAGCTGGGTCCAGCAAGGCGGTGCGCCAGTAGCCAGTGCAGCGGACGGATCGTGGTTGGCCCCTCCAAATACTCCAATCCTTATCGATGGTGCTTTGGGTGCAAAGCTGTCTATCTTGCAACACACCGCGGCCGGTTCGGCGTCACTAACCCTTGTAAGGTTTGCACGCTAAATGGCGGCGATTGTTTGGTCTGACGTGACCACGGTCGCACCATCCTTGGCAACGGTAGACGTTGCCGCGCAGAGCCTTTATCTGACGTTTGTCAACTCAGCAATTGACTGGCGCCTATTCGCAAATGGCGAATCAGATAATCGCCTTAAGATGGCGCGTATCTATTTAGCAGCACACTACGCTACAAGCGCAACGATCGCCGAATCTACTGGGGGTGTTGGAGCTGCCGGGCCAGTCACTTCCGAAGGTGCAGGGTCGCTGTCGAGATCTTATGGATTCAATACGTTCAGCACGAGCGGCTCGGATCCTAGTCTCGGGTCGACGCAATGGGGGCGGTTGTATCGTCTTATCATGCGCCCTACTCGAGGGGGGATTGTTCTGTGAGTAGCGTTAAGGTTAACCTAAAAGGCTGGCTTAACGTCAAAAAACAGATTGCAGGTTTGGCTGCGAAGTCTGTGCGCGTGGGCGTTTTCAGTAACGAACGACACCCGGACTCGGATTACTCGGACGCTGAGCTAGCTGCACTGCACGAGTACGGCTCTCCAAAAGGGATGATTCCGGAGCGTTCTTTTTTACGCTCAACGCTGGAACGTAAGGACGTACAAGAACGAGTAACGAAATTGATGGGGAAAGTATCCGGGCAAGTCGCAGCCGGAAAAACCAGCGTCACAGAAGCGCTCGGTGTTTTGGGTGAGGTGTTAGCAGACGAGGTTAAGGAGACTTTAGAACAAAATAAAACCTCAGGTCCCCCACTTGCGCCCGAGACAGTAGAGCGAAAACAGTCCGATACAAAACTCGTAGACACCGGAAGGCTCGTCGATAAAGTGGGTTGGGTTATCAAGTAATGTTGCTCCAAAGCGTTAATTCGTTAAAGACCGGTACATATACTGTTACCCGAACAGCAACAGGCACTCTATCCCAAGGACGTTACACAACCGGAGCTAGCTCCTCACTTTCTATTGACGCTGTAGTGCAACCCTATTCCGGTGGACGGAAGATGATCCCCCTCCCCGATGGCGTTCGTGCCGAGGATACGAAACTAATCCACACCGCAACTGCCTTGCGCACGAGAGACTCCGCCGGGGAGGCGGACGTGATTACCATTCTCGGCGAGCTTTATACAGTGTGGGCTGTTCAAGGTCCTTACACGTTAGGACCGTCAACGCATTACGAAGCTTACGTTACGCGCAAAGGATCACCGTAATGCCTGCAATGCAGATGAGTACGATCGAAAATGCTATTTGGACTTGGGTACAAACCAACTCTGGATTGGCTGCAAATCGTGTCATTTGGGCTGGACAAAACCAACCCGACCCGGGGGGGCTCCCTTATATCACGTTACGCTTACGTGTAATACGTGTTGTCGGTAGTGACTGGACAGCTGTCGAGCCGAACCCAACACCCTACGCGGGGGCGGAAATCCTAACCAAGGTAAGAGGTCACCGTCGCTGCTCCCTCGATATCCAGTGTTTTGCCGACGGACCTATCGGGTCCGCAGGACCAGCCGCAATACTCAATGACGTGCTGACGTCGGTTGCACTACCGTCTCAAGGCGACGCGCTAAGCGCGGCGGGAATCGGGATGGCGAACTTCGGCAATGTCCAAACGATCGACGGTGTGGTCGGGTCCACACGATTTGAACCTAGAGCAATAGTCCAAGTGTCATTTTACGCAGTCTCCGAACTAGTGGAGACTGGCACTTACATCGAACATGTGGAGATTACTAGGGAATCTCCAACTCCAGTGGAAACTTGGACCGTTAGTGGTTGATTTGCCAGTGTCTAATCAAACTGTTACTCTCAATATGCAACTCTCGTACCAATAGGAGACTGCCCGAATGGCCTCTATCAGCAATTACGTCGACCTAACAATCTCAGTTAACACGGTTGGCCTGGCTCGCGCCGGATTCGGCGTCCCTTTGATTTTGTCTGCAACGGCTTCATGGGTTGAGCGCGTGCGTTATTATAACGACCTCGCCGGAGTTGCGGCCGATTTCCCGGTCACGACTAGTGCAGAGTATCGCGCAGCACAAGTAATCTTTAGCCAGTCTCCGGCACCTAAAAAGATTGCTATCGGTCGCTCGGCTTTGAAACCGACGATGTCGTACGAGTTGTCGGCAATCACGCCGACCTCGAATGTCTCGTACGCTTATAAGGTCAACGTCAAAGGTAAAGGCTTTGCGGATACGACCGTTACGTTTACTTCGGACGCAAGCCCAACGGACGCGGAGTACGCGGCCGGTATGGTCGCTGCGTTGAATGGTGTAGCTAGCAAAAACTACACGGCGTCGGGCTCGGCGTCTCCGATCACCATTTCTGGCAACGCGGCTGGCGATTGGTTTTCGATTGAGGTTGTCGACGTCAATACGCAAAAGGTCACGATGGTACATGCGGACCCTGGTGTCGCCACCGACTTGACGGCAATCAATCTCGAGCAATCGGATTGGTATGCTCTGTACACGCTTTACAACTCCAAAGCGTATGCACAAGCCGCCGCGGATTGGGTTGAGTCTAATCGGAAAATATACCTCAGCGACTCGTGCGATACAAACTCAATCCTCACGGCCGCCGGTAACGGAGAGTGGCTCGATACGATTAAAACCAACGCCTACACGCGTACCGGTGGTGTTTACCATCCGTCTCCGGCCGCGATGCTCGGCGCGGGATTGCTTGGGCGTTGCCTGCCGAAAGATCCGGGTAGTGTTATTTTCCACGCCAAGAGCCTAAACAACGTACCGCCGGTTGTGTTGACTGCGACGCACCGCACGAATCTCACCGATCGGCGGGCAGGGTGTTATGAAACGGCCGCCCCAGGTCTCAACCTCTCCTTCGAGGGTAAGGTCGGCAGCTCGGTAATGGGGTACCTCGACGTTCGTCGAGATTTGGATTGGGTCGAAGACGACATGACCAAATCCGTGCTTGAGGTTCTTGCGGCGAATGACAAGGTACCGATGAACGATATCGGGATTACCTTGTTTGAGTCTGCGGTTCGGGCCTCCCTGCAACGTGCAATGACTCTCGGAATCTTTAACAAACGCAAACCAAACGTAACCGTCCCGAAAGCGGCAGACATCAGCAGCGGTAACAAGGCTGCTCGGATCTTGCCGGATATCAAGTGGTCTGAAGTGCTAGCTAACGCAACGCACAAAGTGATCGTCAACGGGACTGTGACCAACTAATTTAACGGAGTATCCAAGTGCCTTCACTTACCAGCCATGACCCTGCAAAAATCATCATCGTCCTAGGAGGGTTCCAACTCCAAGGGCTCTCGAGCGGCGAGTTTGTCAAAGTCTCACGCTCCGTTGAGAGTGTTAAAAAGGATGTGGGCGCTGACGGGCGTGTGGTCCGCGTATTTAGCCGTGATAAGAGTGGCGAAGTAGTTGTTACGGTTCAGGCCGAATCGGAGGCGAACGACTATCTGTCCAATCTAGCCCTCGAAGATGAGGCGGCGGGGACCGGGGTCCGATCGTTAATGATCAAAAACCTCAACGGTACCTCGATTTATACAGCCGCAGAAGCGTGGGTAACAAAACATGCCGACGGTACGTATGGCGATGAAGCGTCAAAACGAGAGTGGACAATCCACTGTGCAGATTTGGAAATGTTTAACGGCGGTAACGTCATTTAACTAACAACTAAAGCGAGGTTGTATGGGACTTGAAACTAAAGAGACTACGATTGACGGTTACGATATCCGAGTAACAACCCATCCCGCCCGAGCGGGCGCTAAGCTACTTGCCAAGGTCGGGAAGGCGTTAGCTCCTAGCCTGATGAAACTAAGCGGTGAAGACGTTAGTGATGCGTTGAGTACGTTGTTTAACTCCCTCGATGACGCATCGATAGATGCTTTGTTAAGCGACGTATTCAAGCATACAACGATTGTACCACCGGATAAGTCGATGGTATTCGATCTTAGCAAAGGGGACGTGGTTGATAAGGTATTTACCGGTCAACTGCCACTTATGTTTAAAGTGTTTAAGTTCACACTCGAGGTGAACTTCGGCCCTTTTTTCGACGGAAACGGAATCTTCGCCGCCGTTCTGGCGGGGGGAAATCCGTCACCATCAACATAGCGCCGGAGCTACAAGCTGAATGGGATTGTTTAGAACTAGTCAGACGAAAGCAGGTAACCCTGGACGGGTTAGATAGGATCTCGTTTGACGATGTAGATGTCATGATGCTCGCCAACCATGCATGGGATGAAGCCGAAGAAGAAATGAACAATGCAAGTCGGTGATTTATTCCTAGCCCTTGGACTGGCGTTCGACAAGAAACAATTTAATCTTGCCGACGAGTCTATTAAGCGTTTGCAGGGACAGCTCAAACGGCTGGCTGTTAACGCAGTACTAGCCAAGACGGACGTTAACAAAGCGATGGGGGTGATTGGCTTCTCACCCAACACCCGTGCTGCAAAAGAGAATCTGAAAGCTGTACACAAGGCCGGCGAGAAAATTGTCGGTGTGTTTGATCGTATTACGGTAGTTGCTACTGCCGCGCTCGCAGGCGTTGCGTACGGTCTTAAGTCGACCGTCGAACACACTATCGCTCTTGGGTCAACGCTTAACGGTACAGCACAAAAGACTGGGCTTAGCACCGACGCTTTGCAAGAGTTTGGGTTTGCGGCCATCCAAAACTCTTCAAGCGCCGAGCAGATGGCGGACGGGGTCAAAAAACTATCTAAAGGATTAGTCGACGCTGGGAAAAGTGGTGAGGGTCCGGCAGTTGACGGTTTGAACGCGCTCGGGATCTCAATGAGCGACCCGGCGGTTAAGTCCAAGGATTTAGAAAAGCTCTTATACCTTGTCGCGGCACGCTTTGAGACTATGCCTGACGGCGCCGTGAAGACTGCCGCGGCCATGAACTTGTTTGGTAAGTCCGGCGCGGACTTAATCCCAACTCTTAATCTAGGTGTCCGAGGTCTATCCGATCTACGTGCTAAAGCTCACGCGGTTGGGTATGTAATGGGGCGTGAGACCGTCTCCAGTCTAGCCACCCTTGGGGATAAGCTCGATGAGTCCAAAGTAATTATCCAAGCACTAAAGAATCAAGCCGTCGCAGCGTTAGTACCAGTACTGCTAGATATGGTTAAGGGTTTCGACAAGTGGGTCGAGGCAAACCAAGAGCTTATCCGTACTACGATAAAAGATTTGGTAGTCAACCTAGCTGACGCTCTTAAGGTGTTAGTTAAAGTTGTTGTCTTTCTGATCAAACATTGGAGGGTGTTTGTAACACTACTCATTGGTGCGAATATTATTAAAGGTATCGCGGCGCTCATCAGTGTAGTTCGAGTATTAGGGACAGTGTTCTCCGCTACCGGGCTTAAAGCCGCGACAGCTTGGGTAATGGCAATGGGACCAATTCCGCTGATTATCGCAGCCGTGGTTGCGGTCGGGCTAATCATCTACAAATTCCGTAAACAGATTTGGGAGGCTCTTCAGGCCGTCGGCCAAGCTTTCAAAGATCTTTGGCAAGCAATCAAGGATTTCGGTGCATCTATTGTTGATGTGTTTGTAGGGATCGGAGAGTCGATTGTGGACGCTTTCCGACGAGCGTTTAACTGGGTTGCAGATAAAGCAGCCGCCACCGTGGACGCAATACGCAACGCCCCTGTCATTAAACAGGTTGTCGATTACGTTGCAGGCGAGCAGCCTACCGGTCCTAGCTTCACAGAGGGTTCCAATCGCGCATTTCAGGGCGCATCCGTAGGCGGTCGGGCAACCGTACCCGTCGCGTCTCGTTCTACCGGAGTCCAGCAAACCAACTCTTACGCAATCACCGTGCACGCGGGGAACGCGAATGCAAAAGACGTGGCGACCATGGTTGACCAGAAGATTCGCGAACACGACGAGAACTCGCGGCGGCGTATGGCGGCCACCTTGGGGGTTGAGTAATGTTGATCATTGACGGATATACGGTCGACGCTGCTTTAACCGAAACTCACAATCTGGCGGCGGACGTCACCGAGTTTCCGGTCGAAGACGGCAGCACGATTAGCGACCACGTTATTGTTAAACCGCGTCAATATTCTTGCACCGGAGTGATATCGAACTCTCCGCTAGCATCAATCTCGCCACTGCGTAACGCAGCCACTGCACCGGCAACCGAAGGGCGACAAATCCTCGAGGCAATCCTTGAGACAAAAAAAGTAATTACAATCCAAACCACGCTTCGATCCTATACCAATATGGTGATGGAATCGTTGACGTTTGAAGAATCGTCAACTACCGGTGACGCGCTTCGTTTTACCGCTAGTTTTCGTCAGATCACTATCACGACGAATATCCGGTCTCGACGCACCGTTCGAATCGCCAAAAGCAAACAAGACTTAGGTAATAAGATTGCCGGGTACATTGGTACTGATAAGCAAGGTAGACAGATTACTGCCAGCACACTAGGACCAGGAGTCGAGCCTACATATACTCGCGAGGATGGGTCAACGGTTAGCGCGTCTGAAGCTCGAGACGCCGCGAAACGTAGCGGAACAGTATTGGTTAAGTATGACGCTAACGGGAAAGCAATTCCCGTCAATAATCAAGACTACCAACCCAACACACCCAAACAAAAGAAGCCTTTCTGGCAAAACTCTATGCGGTCTGAAACGTTTGAAAAGTTCGGAACATCTTCGAGTTTCTAATGGCTGTTGTAATACCCTTCCAAAACCCACCCCTTCCGTTCTATCAGTTCTCGACGACGATAGAGAACGTAGAGTACTTTTTTAACGTTCGCTGGAATGGTCGCGATCAGGCTTGGTACTTTGACGTGTTGACACTAGACAACGAACCTATTGCATCCGGTATTAAGGTGGTTCTGGGCACGTTTCTAGGGCGTACTACAATCCATCCGCTGTTTCGTAACGGAGCATTTGCCGCACTGGACAATAGTAGTAGCGGCAAGGATGCAGGGTTTTACGACCTCGGAACTAGGGTGATTGTGATTTGGATGTCTACTGCCGAGATACTCTCTTGGCGCGTTAACGCAGAGTACCCGGACCCAACGGCAACCTGATGGCAGGACAATTCTACAAACGTGTTTGGCGTGTGGTGGCTTACCAGGCCAAAGGATTTACGCCTAACGATGATAACCCGACGCACTTCGATTTCTTTGAGCGTCAACCAAACACGATCGAGATTGACGCAATGCGCGTCCAATTCGACATAAAAAAAGGTGTCGAGAAACAACCCAACTCGTGTGAACTAACAATCACGAACCTAAACAAAGGTACGCGTTTAAGTTTGTCCAAGAACCCGTTGATTGTTTGGCTTGAGGCGGGTTGGGAGGATAACGGCGGGGCTAAGTTTTTGTTTGGGGGTGACCTTCGATATGGATACTCGAAACAAGACGGTCCCGATTGGTCCACAGTACTTCAGCTAGCCGACGGCGGTCGAGCTTATCAGCAGGCTAGGCTAAGTCGCAGCTATAAAGCTGGGACGGCTACACTAACTGCTTTGCGAGACGCAGCGAAGGCAATGGGTCTAACCCTACCGCGGAACGTCGAAGCAGACCCAGCACTCAGACGAGGCTTTGAAAACGGGGCGTCTCTGCACGGGGACGCTCAGAGTCAAATGACCAAGCTACTCAACCCCTACGGATACAGCTGGTCTATCCAAAGCGGCAGACTAGTAATCTTAAAGGACGAAGAAGTTGATACAAATCGAGCTCTAATTATATCAGCTGATACAGGAATGATAGGTAGTCCCGAGTTTGGGCAGCCGGAGAAGAAAAAGAAAACTCCACAGCTAAAGATTAAGACTCTACTCTACCCGCAAGTTAATCCCGGAACGATGCTTAGTGTACAAGCAAAGGAAATTCGGGGTATATTTAGAGTGGAGAAAGTCAATCACAAAGGGGATTCCCACGGCGATGACTGGACTACTGAGATTGACGCACGCGCGGTAAACGTTAAACCAACATGAACCCTACACCGTCATTTGAAACAATCTTCGACCTTGCGTTTAGCAAGCGTCTGAAGGACGTTAGGGTGTCGATTCCGGGGCGTGTAGAGAGATACAATCCGTCGACCCAAAAAGCCGATGTACAGCCGCTTGTAATGGAGGAGTACACCGACGACCTCGGAGATCGTCAGGTAAAGCCTTTGCCGGTCTGCACAAACGTGCCGGTACTTTTCCCTGGTGTTGGTAGCTGGCGAATCACAGGCCCTGTACATACCGGTGATACGGTGATGCTCCTTTTTTCTTCGAGCTCTATCGATCGTTGGGCTGCTCGAGGGGGGATGGTCGACCCTCAGGACGATCGTCACCACGATCTTTCAGACGCCGTCGCTATCCCAGGGCTCTACGATTTCGCCCACCTCCCAACGGACGCGCCAAACGACGCGGTGGTCGTGCACGCCGATGCTCTAAAGCTAGGAGGCTCCGACGCAACAGACCCTGTTGTCCGTAGGTCTGACCTAAACGCAGTGGTTAGCTGGCTCACCACACACGTTCACTCGGGCGGGAATATCCTCGGACTAACCGGCAATCCGACGGTCTCTCTGACTACTCCAGCCTGTAGTCCTGTGGTGAAATCAAAATGAATTCAGACACTCCACTAGACCTATACCTAGATCCGACAAGCCATGACTTAGTGTTCGATCAAAACGACGTGATTTGGGTGACGGGCATTCACGGGATTCAGCAGTGCGCAAAGATTGCAATGTTGATGGTCCGGGGGGAGTGGTTTAAAGATTTAGACGAGGGTCTACCCTATTTCGAGCGTGAGGGGGTTCCAGCCGAGGACGCGCTGATCGGTCAAAAGTTTAATAAGATTAAAGCGTTGGACGCTTATAGGCAAGCATTGCTCTCAGTCCCAGGCGTAAACGAAATCATACAACTTGATATTAACGTCGATAGTACGCGGACTATGCGTGTTACGTGGCAGCTGCGAACCGTATTCGGAGATACCCCAGTAAACGTGTTAGATATTGGAGTGTAACAATGGTGTACGGGCTAACTCCAACCGGGTTTGTACCTAAGACTCTTGACGTTCTCGTGTCCGAGATGGGCGCGAGATTTCAGGACCTGTTCAATTTAACTCCTAGTCAAACTAACGGCATTGTTACACGCTTTATCGATATTGTAGGAGAGCGTGCCGCGGAGTTGTGGGAGTTGGCCGAAGTGGTTGTGTCGTCGCAGGACAGAGACAAAGCTACGGCCGCCGCCCTTGATGCTTTATTGCTGTTGCAAGGATCGTTTCGACTAGACGCCATCCCGTCCAGTGTAACGCTGACCTTAACAGGCACTCCAACAACTGTCGTACCGTCAAGTAGTCGCGCGAGTGTTACTAGCAACGGCAAAAACTTTGTGGTGCAGCAAGATGGTACGATTGCATCAGTACCGGCATGGACGGTAAGTAACGCGTACGCGCTAGAGGATAGGGTCACCAATAGCACGCGGGTCTATCACTGTATTACTGCCGGTACGAGTGCTGGATCCGGAGGTCCGACGACAACAGACCCGGATATCACCGACGGTACTGTACACTGGAGATACTTAGGCGAAGGTACGGGTGCTGTTGATGCGGAGGCTAAAGCAGCTGAGACTGGAGCTATCGTAGCCGTCTCGGGCGAGATTACTGTAATCGAGACTGCTGTTGGCGGCTGGCAATCGGTTATCAATTTGCAGGACGCTGACTTAGGCTACGACACACAGACCGACGAAGCCTTTCGAATTACGAGCGAAGAAGAACAATCCCAATTCGGTGCCGGTACAGCAGATGCGATTCGCGCCGAGATTCGACGGGTACCAGGTGTCACGAGTGTCACGGTGTTTGCAAACACAACCGACACAACAGACGGTGATGGTTTGCCAGGACACTCTGTCGAAGCGCTTGTACGTGGAGGTGATGACGCATTAATTGCGGCAGCGTTGCTTAAACAAGTAGCCGCGGCAGATGCCACCTACGGCAACGTTTCCTCAGTCGCTACAGATTCCGAAGGCGTTAATCACACCATGAGTTTCTCGCGTCCGGTGGAAATCAACATCGGCGTGAAAATAACGTTAGTCAAAGATCCGTCCAAATATCCGGCCGATGGAGATGACCAAGTAAAAGACGCGATAGTGACGTATGGTGACGCACAATCAACCGGCCGAGACGCAGTTTCCAGCGCGATATTGGCACAAGCATTTAAGGTTGCCGGCGTCTTGGACGTCACATCTTGTTTACTTAGTTCCGTCGCGGCACCGGGGACACCCGCAACTCCAACGCTGCCGAACACAATTACAATCGCTACTAGACAGTTGGCTGTTTACGACACTAGTTGGATCACCGTCATAACATCTAATGGTACACCTTAATGTCAAACTTTATCGAAGATAACACCTCACTGACTTATCCTAAGTTTGATTTATCACCAATCCCGGGGGGCGGGGATGTCACAAAGTACATGCGTGCTTCGGATTGGAACGAGGCTTGCCAAGCTCTGATCGATACTAAAGGGGTTTTGCGTGGAGCTAAATGGTTAGGGCTTACTAAGCAGTCCAGTAATCCGACGCCTTCAGGGGTCACTAAGTATCTTTGGCTTAACAACAGTGATCAGCTAGTACTAACAGTTGATGGTACGGATACGGTTATCGGGGCGGGGAGCGTTTCAGCGTCTAGACAAATCGCTACCGGATTCGGACTTACTGGAGGCGGAGATCTGTCCGCCGACCGCACTCTTAAACTACAATCTTCATCGATCGGTCTTATCTCCGCCAAAGATCCAGCCTACGGGGCCGTCGGCGATGGGGTTACTGACGATCGCGCAGCGATCCAAGCTGCGATTGCAGCTGCTGTATCGTTAAATTGCAAGCTGTATTTACCAGCCGGTGTTTACAACGTACCTCAAGCTCCCGGTAATTTTCACAGTCTAATCCTTGATAACGTCTCCAATCTCACGATATGCGGAGAGCCTGGTAAGACCTGGCTCAAACACCCAAATAATGTGGGTGGTTCAAATGCTCTTTGCTATCTCCTGCGTATTTCCGGGTGTTTGAATATTACGTTAGACGGTATAGGTATTAACGGTAACTGGGGCAATGCGTTTGTCTACGTCAAGATCGAAAGCGGTGGGACTCCATCCTATATCAATCTAGCTGCTCTCCCCAGTAATGAACTACCATTCGAGGGGGACGGAACTAACTTTCCGGCTTCCGGTTCGCTTAAAATTGTAACTTCTACAGGACTCCAAACGCTAACCTACACCGGTAAGACGATTACCGGTTCCACAGGGAAGTTCACAGGCGTTTCCGCGGGTAGTGGCATTGCTCAGGCTGGAGATACGATCGGTCTTATCGATAAAAAACAAAAGACCACAAGCGTTACGGTCGCGAGTAACGGTGCAGACATTTCGCTAATCTCAACCATTAACGTTGCCAGCACGACTGGTTTTCCGACTGCGGTATCTCAGAATGGCATTGTACAGGTGCTAACTTCGGCGGGATGGCAAACGTTTCAGTACACCGGAAAAACAGGGACATCTTTCACCGGCGTTACAACCACAGGTATAGGTACGTTATCGACAGGTAACTCAGTTTGGTACGTCGATGGGGCCGGTAACCAAGCCGGTGCCGCGATGCAGATTGACCCGAAAAATTACGGCATATTTATTTACGGATCGGACGGTACGAACCGTACGCCGAATCATAATATCGTACTCCGCAATTGCTATTTCCGCGACCTGTACGGTGACGCTTTTTGGATTGGTGCATGGTCCGATAACGTGACAATTGAAAACTGCCACGTGGATACTACGGCTAGAAACGGAATTACACTTTCCAATTTTGCTTCAAATGTACTAGCTCGACGGTCCCGGTTCATAAACATTTTCACAGGTGCAGTAGATTCCGAGCCGGTAGACGGTCCCGTGGACGGGATTACCTTTGAGGATTGTGAATTTGGCGATTGGTTTACGTCTCAGTCCGTTACTGTGTCTCTCCAAGGGGGTGTGGTTGGCCGGGCTGCGGAGTGGAATTTCATCCGCAACGTGCGACTTAAAAACTGTCGTATCCGAGGTGGGGTGCTGATCTCCGACGCTAAGGACGTCATACTATCAGGCAACGAAATACGCTGTGATTCGAGTTCGGCTGCTGTTGCGCCGGTATCGTTGTTGATGTACTGCGACGATATTACAATCGAAAATAACGAAATCTATTCAGCGTTAACTCCAACGGACCTGTTTAACTACGGTGCGGTTTCGTGCGCTAACTATTTGATGAATAGCCACGCGGGCGCTCAGCCGGCGGGGGTTGTTATTAGAGGCAACAAAATCAGCGCACGCAACGGCGTATCGGGAATTTACAATCTCGCGACCGGTGGTTACCCGGGATACTCAGGTACTGCTACTAGTTATACCGCTCCGACAGGACCTAACACCCCGGGCGAAATCCAGGTATCCGGAACACCGTGGGCAGGTCTTACGGATTACTACCTCGGACATCAGGTATTGATGGGGGGTAAATTGGCAAACATCGTCGGTAACGACGACAACACTCTTTTTATTTCGCCTCTATACGAACTGTATAGTACCGGGCTTGCGTGGGCTGATCATCGTGGACGGCCGACTACCGCGCCAACGGCTGGAGCTTTTGAAATATTCGCTACCGGAGGGCGAGTCTACCTTGCTGATAACCAGATCGATTGTCGCAATCGAGACGGCAAAGGAGCTGGTGGTAAAGGTATTGAGATTACAACCTCAAGCTCGTGGGACTACGGATATAATGACATGCGTGTCGTCGTCGAGAATAACGATATCCGTGGCGCTAACGGTCACGCGATAGACGTATTCGTTCAAGACGGTACGGCGCCGATGAAAGAGTTGCAGGTTAAGGGTAACCACGTTTGGGATGACCAGAACACTCCGACCTGTACACACGCGCTGTATCTTACTAACGCTACCGATATTTCAAACCGAGTCATCTTCGGCAATACATTGGAAGGATCTATTGCCCCAGTTACTGGGCTTGACGGAACGTGGCGACAAAGTGATAGCTACCCCGGATCGTGGGCCGGTTACGATGATCCTAATGGACTGATCTTCGCTGCGCCCACGGCAACCTATCATTCACTGGCATCGAAAGTAATCTACGTCAAAGAATCCGCAGAAGAGTTTGATACCGGCTGGAACGCTCTTAGGGGGAATCTCCGCGCCGGGATTAGGTCGATCGGAACAGTTGCATCGGGGACTGGGGCTCTTGATATGAGCGGTAAGATGCCGGCTACTGTTGACGGTGACGTTGAATTGCTTTTGATTAGCACCACGTACTCTGGTGCTTTGGGAGCAGACGCAACGCTATCAACACCAGCAGGCTTTACAAAAAAAGCCAGCAACGCAAGCAACTATAGCAGTAACACTTTTGTAAACCGCGCCGCGGTTTGGTGGCGCCGGAAACAACCTGGTCAGGGGGCTCCGGTAGTTGCAGACTCGGGGGATTACAACGAAGCTATTGTTATTGCTATTAAGGACGCGGTCGGATACGGAGATCCGTTCGACTTCGCTCCTGTCGGCAGCCAAAACAACGGCCTAACACAATCGGTCACCGCGGCCGGAGGAACTACAGCAACAAACAGCGCACTGTTTTTTGTGTTGTTGACTTGGTTTAGCTCGGGTGCCACAAACTCTGTTAGCGGGTGGACAAACGCGGACCCTGATCTAACGGAGGCATCTGAAGAGCTAGACCAAGGGGTCTTCGCTGGAGGGGAGCGTATCGGACTAGCTCTATATGGAGGGCGGGTAGAATCCGCGGCTGCAATCGGGAATACGACTGCAACAATCGACGCTGAAAATTACTCAGTTTGGAGTGCTTTGGCTTTCGGTATCAGACCTGCACAAATACCTGCCCGTGCTACCGGACTAATTACTTGCACCACGAAAGCAAACTACGTCGATACGGATTACATGACGATCAGCGACGGTATCAACCCTGCTGTACGTTACGAATTTGATACTGCGGGGGACGGCGCTTCGAGTGGCGTTGCTGTGAATATTTCAGGAGCAACAACCGCTGTTGATGTGGCTGGGATTTTGCGCACAGCAATTATCGCTAACCAACCAGGACTCGAGGTGACAGACAACGCAGACGGGACGTTGACAATTACTCACCGGTGGCCTGGGGTCGGAGGTAATAACACGATGACCGAAAACGTCACTAACGCAGGTCATACGGTTAGCGGTTTAAGCGGTGGTGCAGGTTAATGCCGGCGTTTATTTTTCCTTTTGTCGGTGGTTTTGGTGGTGGTACTAGTCCAATCCCAGCGCCGAGCCTTACGGCAACACCTCTAGACCATGTGGAAGCCGGAATACGGAGGTTACCTCAGCAGTTCCGCGGTAAGCCAAACATTGAAAATTTTTTGCGGGTTTTGCTCGAACCGTTCAACGAACTTGAATTGGTTTACACCTCGCTGCTATTAGAGCGTTCGGTCAACTCTGCGGTCGGTACTCAGCTCGATTTACTCGGCAAGCTTGTCGGCCAACTACGAGAAGGAAGAAACGACGACGATTACCGTCGTTTTATCCGCGCACGTATCGCCGCGAATCGGTCCGAAGGCACCATCGAGAATCTGCTAAAAGTAATTCACCTAGTACTTAACGACGATGACGTTGTCATCGTTACCGAAACGCAGCGAGGTACCGTTGTTGCACGCCTGACCGGGATTGTCACGGACACAAACACCGCAGACATTGTGCTTGCTTTCGCGCGAGACACAACCATCGCACAAGCTCGAGTCTGGATTGAGTCCTATCCTGATGAGGATTCGGAGCTATTTACCTTCGGTAATACCGTCTATCTATCCGGTCCTGTCAGTATTGGAGCAACCTTATTGCTAGTTGACCTGGGAGTTACCTTAACTGCGGAATACGACAACCTACCAGCCTCAGGACAACTAGTTATTGACGCGGGGACGAGTGCTGAGGAAACAGTGACTTATAGTTACAAACAGTCAGGCAAAATCAGTTGTTCCGCGTTGACAAAAACACATACAAATCATGCACCTATAACACTTGCAGGGTCTAGCGCCAAAGGCAAAGGGTTTGGGACGTCGTTAGATAGTGGCCAGCCCCAGGTAATTGCCTATCAAAATCTAGCGATCTCCGGTGGTCGTTTGGCGGATGCGCGAGGAGCGTAGTATACTAGATTAGTAATGTCGACGAAGCCGACAAAACTCCCGCGCTGGGCATCTGTTACTCCTCCATCACCTGATCCAGGTGCAGGCAAACAGGATGTTGGTTGGGTCACCGGTGAACGACCGCCTGCACAGTACTCCAATTGGCTTGCATATTGGAATTATAAATGGGCTGAGTATCTTAACGACGGTAACCTGCAAGGAGCGCATACCTTTGACTCTACCGTCGGTGTTACTGGAGTACTGACGGCGAATGCAAACATCAATGCTAATGCCGGGATCACCGTCGGTAATAACCAAAACGTAACGGTTAGCGGTACCGGTGACTATAAGCACGGGAATAAGACTTTAAATGTGCCCTTGCCAGGCAACAACCTGGTTATTGATTCAGCTGTTGTGGGTACCGTATTTCTCCCTTGTCCGACGACAGTTGGCGATCGACTGAAGAGTGTGAGCTGGAGGTTAAGGGCTCCGCTCGGAGGTCCCGTAACAGTCAATTTGCAGGTATTTGCATACGACAATGACTTCGGGGCCACTGCAATTACTGCTTTTAACCTAATGTCTCAAACCGTCAACACAGGAGCAGCTCAGATTTTTACAGCCACTGCGAGCCCGGGGTACACCGTCGGAGACTACAACTCTTTAAGTGTTTTGGTGTGGGTTACTTCCGTCTCTGCACAGATTGGTGTGTCGGGAATCAAGGTTGTCTATGACAGACCGTAAGAAGTACCGCAAATACGCAATCATTGCCGGTGTTGTACTGGCAATCGTTTGTCACTTTGTACCTGTCGAATATAAAACTGCTTGTAACGCAATCGTAGCCGCTTGTAGACAAGGATTTTAAATATGACCGCTAAAGCTAAGACTGTAATTTCGAGTGTTGTTCAAATTGGATTCCTTGCTTTGATAGCCTTGGGATCGTTTTCGGCAACCGCCTTCGCGGCCGGAGCTGTAGACGGTACTGACCAAAGCTTGCTTGACTTGCTTAAACCGGTGTACGAAGCATTCAAGAGCGGGCAGTACGTAGCAGGCTGCGCGCTCGGTGTTATTTTGATTGTGGCGCTGCTGAAAAAGTACGCCCCCGGGAAACTTGGACGTATGGTCCACAGTGATGCGGGCGGGGCCCTGACCACGTTCATGGTCTCGGCCGCTGGCTCCATTGCCGCGGCTGCGGCGAACTCGGCTTGGAAGTGGTCGATGCTTTCACAAGCCACGATAATCGCTTTCGCAGCCGCAGGCGGTTACGCGATGGTTAAAAAAGCAATCATCGAACCGTTGCTCGCGAGCAAGTGGTACCAGGACAAGGCTCCTGGCTGGCTGAGAGCTGCGATGAGCGTTGTGTTGTGGATCTTCGACAAGCCAGCTTCCGATGCCACCGTAATCGCCGAATCGGAGAAAGCTGGCGCGGATGCTGTCACTGCATCACCTAGCCAGGGCGTGGATGGCGTGGTTCCTCCGGCCGAGAAATTCTAAATGTGTCGTCGGGCTAGACGTGTCGGGCAAACGCTAACGGTCATCTTGCTGTTAGCCGCGACCCGTGTGACCGCCGAGCCCGCACATATAGTAACCGACGAACCTCGAATAATCTGCATCCCCCCGGCCCCGTCTGTTACCTGTCGGGTACTTCCTCCGGGACACTTTATCGACGGTGAATCCTGGATAAAACTTGATACAGAATTAAAGAGATCTCAAAACTCTGAGACCTCACTCCGAGCGCAAAACGACTACCTTCGCCAAGAACTTAAGGGTTGGTCTCCGGGTTGGAAGACTCTGACCGCTGCCATTATCGTCGGGCTGGCCGGCGGGGTCTACTTAGGTACACAACTATAAAATAATCTGCACCTATCCCCGGTTAGATAACTAAGGAGCGGGATGACAACGAAGTATTGTAGTGTCTGTAAAGAGCTTAAGTATCTAACCGACTACCCCCGTAACGTAAGCAAATCAGATGGCGTAGAAAGCTGCTGTAAAGTTTGTCACAACAAACGCAACGCTGAATATAAAGCCGAAAAAAAGAGAGAAGCTGAAGAGCTTCGATTCGCATCTTACCAAGCAGCTCAAAGCAAACGTCTTGCGTCTGATCACGAATCACTTCGCGCCGAAGACTTTGACGTAGGCGTTGGAAACGTACCGCGCAACAGTGCTGAGGCTCGTAAGGCTGCTGCTGAAAAACGGCAAGAGTTTAACGCGGAGATGGCGCACCACGCTACCGTATTGAAACAAGCTGCTAATACGGCACCTCAAAACGGTGGCGATATTTTGTCGTCGATGGACGAACGCAGCGGGGGGTACATTGGAAAGCTTCTCGAACAAGAGAAACGTTTCCAGAACCGCCGCCTGGCTCGGACGATCTCTCTGTCGCAGGCTGCGGAAGCGTTGAACCTGCAACACATGAAACTTGTTGCAGAACAGTTTTTCTCTAGCAAAATCCAAGCAACCGGTTTTGCTACAAAGAAACCAAACAAGGCGGCGAAGCGAAGCGTTTGCCTTCTGCTGAGCGACTGGCACATCGGAGCTGAGCTAAGTAGTCTCGACGAGCCTATGCCGTTTCGCGCGCTTCAAGAAGCGCGGCGTATTGAGTACCTGCTAAGGGAAACAATTGACTACAAACCTCAGTACCGGAGCACTACAAAGTTAGTCCTACTAATCAACGGTGACATGATGGAGGGGCAGCTACTTCACCAGCTAGGCGCAGGCGCACCTTTAGCCGAGCAGAAAGCGGCCGTGTGGATGTACCTTCGGGCGTTGATTGCCGAGCTCTCGGCCGCATTTCAAGAGGTCGAAGTCCATTTCCAACCCGGTAACCACGGCCGAGATAAAGTTCGACATCCTGGGCGGGCGACTTGGCGCAAGTGGGACGGTCATGAGTTTGAGGTGGGTTTCGCGCTCGAGCAAATGTGTAAAGGGTTATTGAACGTTACCTGGCATCAGCCTTTTAAGGCGGTGTCGATCGTCAATCTACACGGGTCTAACCTCGGCTTAACGCACGGGGACACCGAGGTTAAGATGGGACACCCTGATAAAGCCTCCGAACAAAACGCCAGACAACTAGACCGTATTAACGCGACTCGGATTTGGGGTGTTGAATTTGCCGCGTGGGCGTTTGGACATTTTCACACTGGACGCTACCACGCCGGAGGCATCCCTACGATCTGGAACGGCGCGCTTGTACCACCGAATGGTCACGCTAGATCCGAAGGTTATATTGGTGACCCGTGCTGTCAATTCCTGTGGGAATCAGTAGAAGGATTCCCAATCGGCGACGTCCGCGTCTTGCGATTAGATTCAAGTGTAGATAACGACGATAAGCTAGGTCAGATTATCAAACCCTTTAGATTTCCAACGGAGTAACAGTGGCAGATAACATCAACCACCCACCACACTATACAGCGACGGCTGTCGAACCAATTAACGCAATCGAAGCGTGGGAGCTAGGTTTTTGCCTAGGCAACACGGTCAAATATATCGCGCGGTGTGGACGCAAGGGGGGAGAGGCGAAGCGCTTAGAAGACCTTGAGAAAGCCCAGTGGTATCTACAGCGAGAGATTGAACGTCTCAAGCAACTACAAGAACGACCGTCTCAAAACGTAACAGATGCTTTTAGGCTTATACTTTAATGTTTAAAAAAACTATACGAATCGGTGCTAGCGGATCAGATGTTGAGGGATTGCAAAACATCCTCACGACTCTAGGGTACTACGCCGGGAAGATTGACGGTAGGTTTGGACCTAAAACCACACGTGCTGTACTTGCGTTTCAAACAGAACACAAGCTAGAGCCTGACGGTGTTGTTGGATCCATTACCTGGGGGGAGTTGGAGCGTCAAGTCCAAACCGAGATCGCTCCTATTAGCTCGTCTAAGTCGACAGCTAAAGATCCTGGGGCGCCGTACCTGTTGTTCGATTTGTACCCGTTCGACTTGGACAACCCTAAGACCAAACAGATAGAGGATCCGGACTTTAAAAAAGTCTACGGACGTCCAAGTATCCGTGGTGGAATCCTAAAGGCCACAGACGGCGTTAGGTACGGATACACGGATTGGTTTGTCCGCAACTACAAAGCTTTGAAGGATGTAGCCGGCACCGAATACGGTAAGACGTGGTTCCGTGGTAGCTATCACTACCTGCAATTTTTGGCTGACGGTAAAGCTCAAGCCGAGTATTACGTCAGCACCGTCGAGAAAGCAGGCGGTTGGGACAGTGGAGCGATCTTGCCGGTCATGGATGTAGAGTTCGGAGGGGAACGTTCCAACAACCGCCACGCGACATCTGAGCAAATCATTGCTTGCGCACAGGCGTTTACTCAACGTGTTACACAACTCACCGGCAAACCAGTAATCCTCTACGGGCGCAGCCTCATGCGTGACCTAACAATCACAAACCGACTTGGTTGTGATCGTGTTTGGAATCCTTCGTACACCGAACGCATGGTTACCAATGGTCTAGTTCGTGTAGGGGATGGCCCGGGACCTTGGGGCCTGAAAGATATCGTACTGTGGCAATACGGTGGTGATGGCGTTGGTAACTCAAACACCCATAAACTACCGCTAGAAATTGAAGGCTTCGGGAAGATCGATATGAGCGTACATATCAACGGTGCAGCACAGCCGACGATTGAAACGTTCAAAGAAGCTTTGATTTCTTCCTGAACTTTTCCAGTTGTGAATCCCTACCTGCTTTAAATGTTCGTTGCTGTATTTCGAAACTAGAATCAATAACAGCAGCACCAGGACACCGAATGATTTTTAGTGTAGATAGCCGTTGCCAGGCAATACTTATATTTGGTGCGTCAATCTCTAAGTCAACGGTAAATCGTGATCTGAACTTCACCGCTAACCTTCTGACGCGCCTGCGTTAACACGGATAGGCTCGAAACGAACTAGCGCCCAGAGGCCTAAACCCACAGCGTCAATCGCGTCGTGTTGGTTCGGTACTTTCGCGCGCTCTTGTGCGCTCAAACGACGCCAAATCATTTGACCTCGCTGGCTTTTCCAAGCATCCCCCTTGGTAACTTTTTTGGTCTGCCCCGCCCATTGTGCTGGGGTTGGAGTCTTAACGTCTACAACAGTACAGCAGCTTTTGAGGTTCGCAGTTATTGCTGCTCCAATAGCAGCTGTCTTAAGCAAGTCGTTAGGGTCTCCCTTGGACTTCGACGCGCGGTAGATTTGCGGCAGCTCCCAAACAACATTAACTTGTTCAAAGCCCGACCACGCCAAAGAGGTGCTTTTTAAGATGCTGTTCGAAATTGTCTCGACCACAGCTGATGCAAAAGAATTTATCGCGTTACCTACGCTAGCGTGTTTACCCTGCTGGGATACTCTCCCTGCAGCAGCAAGTTGTCTACCCGTAAAATACGCCCACCCACACGACCTGATGCTAGGGTCAATCGCTAGGAGGTTCACTCACGGCTCCTTTGTGCTGGTCTCCGTTGTCGGTTAGTTTAAACCGAACATCACCGGACACCACAATACCTTCGGGTTTTGGATACCCAGGGACAAGTGTACTGCCATTAACTAAGAGTATGGTGAAACAGTCCTTAGCGTAGTCGAGATCGAACTCACCGATATATAGTAGCGGCACCTTACACACGTTATCAGGCAGTCCGGCTAAATCTTGACGTGTGTTGAACAAAGCGAAGCGCTTGTGGTCTAGACCGTACCCTCGCTGGATACCGAGACCAAACCACTCACCAAAGTGTCGACCGGGTCCTAGATTTCTAAGTGCCTCCTGGTTATCGCGCACCCAAGACGCGAAGCCGAAGTTATCACTCTCGGGTGTGAGCCACCTGTTACGACTACCTGCGAGCAGGGGTTCTGCCGGATCATCAGGTACAAAGATTTGTGCATTTGTCCCGTCAATTTTCTCTGTCACCATCATGTGTAGTTTGTACACACGAGGGATTGAGGGGAACTTTTGGAACTCAATTGGCTGTGGCATCTTCAAGTCCAAACTGTCTAGTTTCTTTGGTTTTTAGGCAGCGGAAGAAAAACGCGTAGCCTTGTCCATCCACGTCACCATCTGGTGTGTAAACGTCAATGACCTCGGTACGACAATACACATGTCTAGTAGGCTCGCCATAACTGTTAACCAAGATTGGTGATTTATTTGCAGGTGTCGGAAGATTCATATAGCTTCTTAACCAAGGATTCCAGCGGAGTATTTGCAAAATCCCACTCAAGACGTACAGGACACTCACCAAATACCATTTTATAAAAAGCAGTACACTTAATGCCCCGACAAGCATCAACAGAATCTTTAGGAATGCCCCACTTGCCTGAACCGATTTGTGCCAGAACCAAAAGCTCCGCAACATGCGCTAAAGTTTTTAGTGTCTCTTTGGAAACAGCCTGACCGGTAACGTAACGAATGGCCCCATCCCTAGCCTCGTCTAAGAGGTGTTTCATACAGCACTAACCTAAGCGGCCATCGGGTAATTTTCGCGATCGTCATAAGGGATCAATTTATCCCCGGGTTTGTTAGCTCCCTTACGAATCTGATTTTCAGGAGTGAGGTAGACCGGTTCGGCTTCTTTAAGCCAGCGTCGCATAAGTGCAGGCGGGGCCTCGATAAAAACGTCAGGCGTGTATTTTGATCGCATGACCTCCACCATTACCGTTGACAAACGCTCGGCGGCTAGGTGTGCAATCGGTTCGAGCATCTCCATAAAAATTTCGTCATGCTGAAACACGATTGGCCGACAGCCGAACAACGGCGACCGGCTACCGTCCGGCAGTCGATATGTTGAGTCATAACATTCGCGTGTAACCTGCTGTAACGCAGCCTTTGCCCCGTCGGCACCCAACCCCTGGAAAAAAGTATTCGCGGCATTACAGAAGTCTAAACCGCCTCTAAGCCTGTGACTAACGTGCTGACGTATCTGGCCTGGTTTGGTACGCGTGCCGTCTGGGAGTGGCTGACCTCGCTCAATGCACTCATTGATAAACTCAAATACGGGCCGGTTCTCGGGCCATTGGATAAACCATTTCGACCGGATGTTTGCAACAATCTCAATACACTCAAGACATGTTGGCGTTATTGTCTTCCGCTTCCATTCTGTAACCTTGCGGGCGCCGCAGGTTTTGGCTCCTAACAGGATACAGAATCGCAGACCTTTGTACTTACGACCATCCGGTCCGATTGTGTCGGGGCCTTGTTTGCGTTGTTGTTGGACCAGCTTAACCTCACCCATGCCCCCAGGGAAACCGAAGTTGGCCGGCTTGGCTGCTGGGCGGATGTTCTTGCACTGTTTATCGCCAGCGACAAATCGTCCCCGAAAATCGTCATACGAGATTCCCAGGATCGTCGCGCCAAGGGCATCGTGTACCTTGATGCCTGCGTTAAGCGCTTCGGCCAGCTTTGAGTACCCGACCGTCCAGAGACAGTGCTGTGCGTGTGTAACTAACTCTAGACCTCCGTAGTCACACGAACAGTAGACGTATCCGGGTCGAGCTACAAAGCACTCTCGGATACCTCCCTTGCGAGGGAGTTGTTGGATTACGTCCGAATAAGACACTCGGCCGGTTTCGAGGATTGCATTAGGACGCAGCGTAATTGGTATGACTTGTTTATTCATCGTCAGTATCATCCTCCGTCTCTTCATCAGACACTTCGTTGATGCCTTTTTTCAGAAACGGTATGTACGTTTCCAGCAACTTAGATTGCTCTAGGTAGGATGCGAAGTTGATCAGCTCTTCATCTCCGCTCTCAGTAAGCGCATCCCGTGACGTCTCGCACCCTGGGATTATCTCCGGCAGACCGATACACGAGGTACAATCCACTACAGACCCTGTCTTATCGACGTAGCTCCTAGTACTTTTACACGTACGACACTTTGACCCTGCGGTTCGGGGTACAGGAGCTTTGTCCAAATCAAAACCGCTCGAGTCGCATACTCGATCACCGATAAGTTTACCTTTTTTGTTTGGGATTTTCCCCGTGCCGTTACAGTTCGGACAAGGTACCGTACAACCGTACGCGGCGGCAGTTAGGTTCTTAATCCTTGCAGTAGCCTTTACCGGTTTGATAACTCCTTTATCTTTCTTTAACTTAAGTAATCCGGTTTCCAAAAAATGTTCAACAGCTTCTTGCCTCGAGGCTCTCACGGTTGACTCTAGCTCTTCAACCTTCGGCAAATCAATCGTCAATCCCCACACTGCACCTAACTGCAAGCAAAAAGCAGCATAGGTTTGAAACGCTACATTGTGTAAGTTATCACTACGCGCGGGGCGCAGAACACAGGGTTTATTGTAGTCGTAAACAGCACGGCCGCAGTGTAGACAGTTATTTTTACCATACTCATGCTCTGCTACGCGAGGGAGGATACCAGTCTGACACAACGCTGCAGCGAGCGTGTTGTTGGCGTCGTCTACTGGGTATAATCCTGCTTCTGATTCCCACAACTCAATCTGCGTGTCTTTAAGGAGCGCGTAGCTAGTACGGTACCGGTCATTCTTTTTCGCGTTTGAGTTGCCGGTGTTTAACCAGTAGACAACCGGCAGAGAGTATCCGGATAGTTTCCTGCTGACAGGATCTCGCAAAGGAGCTAGCGTGTTGGGGTCTTTACGATGATGGCCGTTGGCAATAGCGTGTAAGGCTTCCGCTAAACCTACGTCAAAAACACGACCTTCGTCGAAAGCCTTAAATACCAGCGGTAATAGATTGATCTTACGCTCAGCAGCGTAACGCACCATCACGGCTAAGTCGTACGCGATGTTGAGTCCGACTAAGATCTTGTCCTTTAATATTCGCGTAAGTGTCGCTAGACAGTCATCAACGTTACGTGAGACGTCTTTATACTTCGCACCCCCTGCAAGTAGGTGCCCTTTGATACGTTGATCTGCAAAGTCCCAAGACGAGACTGACCCGCATATCAGTTCAGGCGTCAACAGGCCGGGCTGAATCTTAGCAGTCTCGGTATCAAACGCCTCTGCTAGCTCGCGGAAACGATCAAGATACTTAGTCTCCACTGAGCTGCTCCGGGAACAACTCGGCGAACCGGGACACAAACAAACACTCCGCATCCTGAATCGATAGACAAGGAATCTCAAGGTCCAGCGGTTGCCCGAACTGAGAGTAGACAGAATTCAAATCTAACCCTACGTCAGGAGATATCAGCTGCGTAATCTCAGTAGACACGAGCCGTAGCTCCAGTGATTTGATTGTCGTCCTGCTGTCGAATGTTGACACAATTCCGAAACGTTCGCGCACGATAGCGTCGAGCCCGAGCTCCATAACGCGAAAAGGCGCCATAAAAGGCATGTACTTTAACGGTCGGAGTACGTCCCCTAGGTAGGCCTCGGAAGCGTCATGCATTAAAGCTTGACGTGCATATATCTGAGGCACGATCAACGATAGGATAACACTGTGCTCAGCGACAGAGTACGGTCGGACGGTGTGTCCTCGATAACGCATAGAGGTGGATAGCCCCCTAGCAATATCTCTTATCCTAATCTGATCGACGGTAGGATTACAAGGGTCTAGTCTACCGGTTAAAGTCCAAACAAAATCAAGGTAACTCACACAATCTTAACCGGGACATCTAACAGTTTCGTGCATAGCTTACGAGGGTTATCAGGAGATAGGCCGAATAAAGCTACTTCAAACCAGTCGTCTCCAAGATCTGACTTGGCGCGAAAATAATGAGTACCTTTGGGGAAGTCAGCAGGTAAGCCGCTCGAGTTAGCATGGTAACAAAAACGAACCGGGTAATCACACTCACTGTGCGCGCGGGTGTACTTCAAAGCCTCCCTGTACGTAAGATCATCAGTTAGGTAAGTGACAGTTAAATTCTTCACCCCTACAAACCCTGCTGTAAGATAGTATTCTTTTGTGTAGACAACATGGTGGATCTTAGGACTCCACTGCGCAACGGTAGCAACCCAGCGCACTGCTTCCGGCGAACCAAGATCCCCGGTCCAAGCAAAGTAATCAGCTGCATTAGCCGCAATCCAATCCGCGAGGAGTAGAGCCCAATAACCTTCGTTGGGTGTACCAAGAATAGGCTGTACGGACTCACAGCCAATACCTGAATTGTGAACCGTTAGTACCGCTCCTGGTCCATGGATTTTATGCATCGTGGAGTGTCCAGGACTCGAACCTGGATACCTAGAATTAGCAACCAGCCCACCCCAAAGGTAGCCTAGAACCTTCCGGTCTTTTTCAAGACCCTCGATTGTGGTCCCAGGCTTACCAAATTTAAGCTAACGTTTAGACCAATCTACGTGACTAGGATTCGTTGGTTCTGGTCTAACAAGCTTTTTCGTTTCGCGAACCCCCTCGTTAAGCCTTTCAAATGACAGTGTTGCTAGACCTGTATCTAAATCGTAGTCGAATTCAACGAGATCCCAGTCCGTAGTCCGCTTCATCTAGAGCCCTACAGAGGCGAGCAAAGACTCGCCGCCCTCCATCGCTCGACGACGCTCGGCAATTGACTCCGCCGTCTGCGGAATCATCGAATAGGTCGTGTTAAGGACTTCGGCCCCGTACTTATTAAACACGGGTTTCTTCGTCTCTTTGTCAACAGCCTGTACCGTCTTTGCCCGAATCAACATCCCTTTAGCCGGCTGGGCTTTACCGATCGCCGCAGTGACTTGCTCGCGGATAGTTACATCCGCTTTGCTGAGGCGAGAGTCGTTAACGACTTGGTCAGTCATCGTTGTTTCGTCAAGCGGAATCCCTAGGGTCTCGCAGAAGATCTTTCCGAGAGCTTTAACAGCTCGTCGTGCGTAGGTACCTCCCCACTTCGGGGTTTCTACAAAAAAAGCATCTCCGTAAACGTCTCCTTTTTTAACGTTATCTCCCTCTACAACTTCATATTCAATCGAAATCTTCGATCCGACCTCAAGGGTCGTACCGAATTCAAACGACCGCACCATAACCACACACTCTCCTTTTGGAAGCTTCGGTGCATAAGTTTTTGCAAGCTTTTCTGATGCCGTTCTGTCAAGCCATTCCATCTGTATTACTCCTGTTTTTACACTCACCTAAAACGCTTAGGCGATATCTCAGTTAACCAGTCAACGGGGTAGTTCATTCATTACAAAACCCAACCTCAGTTTCTGAGCCGCACCTAGAGTCCCCTCGATGTAGAGTGCTTTAGACAACGCCGTATCCACGTGACTTCGTAGCTCGGCGGTATGGCGATAAAACCAAGTCAAAGTAGATGTTTGCAATTGTCCTATACGGTGGATACGCCCGATCACTTGCTCCCAGCCCTTTGCACTAGATAGAGGATTAGCTACAAGCTGCTTATTAAACAGCCGTTGTAGCCCGTCACGCCCCGTGCCGTGAGCTTTAATTGACAACACAATCGATCGGTCGCCGCGCTCCCTCACCAAACGGTCTAATGCTTCCGGGCCGCCTCCAAAAATTTGGAGCTTGCCTAGCTGAGCTACACGACGACCGAAAGCGGCATGATCATACCAAACAATACCTAGATGTTCTTTAGCCCATTCGACCGAATCCAAAGCCAAGAAATCGTCAATCCATACCGGTTCAGTTGACGGTTTGACAAGGTCTTTAATGTCTCGCCAAGCAGGCCAGTAAACGCTTTCCCATTCAGGCAAGTGCGAGGTATCTACCGTTTTCTTTTCACCGGTTTCGTCGTCGATAATTTCAACGATACCTCCTTTCGCGATATCCCCGTGATGCCTCATCGCTGCTAGCTGACAGAGATAGGGCGAGTCCATATACTCCTGTCGGCTGGAGAATTGCTCGCGGACCTCCTTGCGGTACTTCTTCCGGTCCTCACGCCACTTAGCGATTAGGGACTCCGGCTCCCCTCGTGGGAAGATCCAACGGTAGAAAAACCCACTTGCCAGCTCGCGCAGACACCTCGCTATTGCAAACGACTCCAGCAACTCCTCACCATCTGGGCGGACGCCGTTGCGTACTGACGCTAAACAATCTGCAATGCCAGGCCATAATCCCCCCGGTGCTCTGTCATCCTCCTTAGGCGTATTAGGCACTCTATCACCCGCCTCCGTTGCGGGGAGGTTTATATGCCGCTCGTATATCTCAATCCCACAATCGATCGGAGGTGTAGTGACGGTTACAAATCCTAACGACTCACTAAGCCTCCGAGAAAAACCTTTGTAGACGTGCTCGCCTGATACCTGACAACCTGTCTTAATCAGCCCATCAAGCAACGCGCCAGGTGGAGCGGTCCAATCATCACCTTTGACCGGGTCAATTGCCGAGGCCCACTCGCGCACGATGACTGGATCAAGAGGTAAGGGGGACCGTTGTTTGAGAGCGAACGCCGTGAGATGGGCGTAATCTTCTAGACCATCACCGGTAAGCGTGCCTGTCCAGTTAGCAAATCCTGCACCCGACTCTCCCATATAAGTCAAAAAACGATTCGTCCGTACAGACGAGGTGTCTCCGAGCGAGTGGCTCTCGTCGGCAATCACCGCATGCGGTTTTAACACTTTAAAAAAAGTGGTTGCCTCAGGTCTCGATAGCTTTGAATATGGGTAGACGTGTAGTGTTGGCTCACCCTGAACACTCTTGTGTATTGGCAAGGTGTGGAAAATCAGGGAAGGGACTCGGAAGTGTTGCGATAGCAGGTCGTACTCTTTTGCTAGCTGCTTTTGAAGACCTGTAGGTACTAACAGCAACACCGTGTACGACGATCGGTTGACCTCAATCCCTTTGCGTTGATGTTCCGCGACCCAAGCATCAGCTAACGCCAATGGCGCTAGCAGGTCTAGTATGGTCTTGCCGTAACCAACGGAGATACTACCTTGCAGCCCTTGCACAATGCCGATCTCATACAGCGCCCAGGCTTGTGCTTTATTGAGAACCTTGATACAGCCCTCGACACCTCCTTTAAACCGATCCGGGTCGATTGTACGACATGAGCACTGCTCTGTGCGCTCGCGGCGATATCTGGTTGTGATTAACTCCACCAATGCTCTTGCGCGGTCAGAGTCGAAATTCAACACCGGTCGCCGAGGTAAGGCAAGCACTCGAGTAAGGTCGTCGGACGGACCTACTGCCGGTTTATTGCTTGTGTATAACCAATCCGGCGCACGACTTTGCCACGACTCAGGCGCTACGCCTGGAGGCGCAACTAAATCTTTGAGTTGGCGTGCGGTCATACATCCGTACCCGAACCTTCACACCGTTCTTCGATTACGATGGACCCGACCTTCGTACTGTTCGGCCTAGAGTGAACTGCCATTTTATACCAAGTGGAAGTTGTCCAACCGCGACCGTAAGGTTTCCCGGTTGGGTGGATTGTGACCAGTGACTCACAGACCGGACACAGTGTCTTCATACTATTAACGGTGCTGTTATTGATGCGGAATTTCTGAACACCCTGGCAAACCGTTGCCGGTTTTTGCCAAAATACCATAACGCAGTACCCCACTGATTACCTGCTACCGGGTCATGAGGTGGCTTATAATCGCGGAACGCTAGACGTTTATTTAACGTCGCTAAAGCATCACAATTATCAGTAAGCAAACCATACCACCTGGTCCCTGCACTGGCGTTTGCCAATACAATATACTCACAATCTCTACGCAATCTTACGTAATCGAGGGCATGTCGGGCCCACGTCAGATTGTCCGAATAAGGATGGTTTTGATAGACTAAACCGCCTGGCTTATAAGGGCAATCCCACGGATTGGGAGTGGGATTTTTACTAGTGTAGTAATGTGTTGCTTTTGTGTTGTTATCTTCATTGGTGCAGGGGTCTAGAAAAATAGACCCGTCATCAGAGCACTTACGTACTAAATCCAGAACCCACTCTGGACTACGGTAACCGTCTTTAAGTTTCACGATCGCCGCCCTCGAACAAACACACCTCCTGATGATAGACACTTTGCTCGTAAGGAGACTGCGACAATCTCTAAGATCTCATTACCTCGGGTATCTCCGACGTAGACGCCGTCTAGATCTAGTGTAGACACTAGAGTGCTAACAAAACCCCGCCATTTGCCATACCCAAGCGGATTATCGTTCGGGGCAGTCCTAATATCACTCACCTCAAACTGTTGACAGAGGTTCTTGTGTACAAGCTCCGCAACCGTCTCAAGAGGTTTGTATTGTAGACCTGAGACCTCAGTGTCCAAGTAGACTGATAAAGCTTTGGGTGCTGCCGGTGAGACGTCAATCACCTCTTTTTTTGGCCTGCCTCGTTTAGACTTCACTGGCTCGACCTCGTAAGTCACTGCTGTATGTCCGGTGGACACGTCGATGACAGCAGGCTTGACATCGTCCGCGGAAATCGGATCCGCTTCTAGTGCAGGGTTAGAGGCTGGCATATCGGGAGGTGTAATAGATACAATCTCATCGCCATCCTCGTCGGCCGGCAAGACCTCTACAGGCGATTCAATGTGTACAACCGGAGCGACGCACACCGGGTTGTATTTGGTGCGTAACTCTCCTGCCAAAACTAAGAGCTTATCCACACTATCAATCAACAAGCCTCCCAACCTACCACTAGGCTTGTTATCAGGGCGATAGGATGCGACCTTACCGGCCAGTCTAGGCCAACCCATATCCAGACTACCGATAAGTGCAAACGCGTCTACAACCTCCGGAGGAGTCGGCTCGACGTTATCAATTGTCGAGCGTAGTTGGGTCTCCTCTGCAATCAATTCATCGACTGTACTCATGCTACTACTAACCTGAGTAGAGGGTAGATCGTTTACGACAAACAACTCATTGAGTGAGTTAAACGACCGCGCTGCTTTGCCGGCAGAGCAGTACTCCAAATGAGGGCAGTCTTTACCGTAGGACTTACAGGCTTTCGTGTTAGTGGGGACCTTTTCAACGTCAGGCTCCTCGATCACGTCCGCGAGTGTGCGGGCGAGCGATTCACAGTACTCCCAACGTTTCTCAACTTCCTCACGACTACGCTTGATCGTTACCAACCTGGCTTGCGGAGTCTTCTCACGCTGGAAGTACACGTGTGTATTACGCACAAAAGCTGCACCGCTCTCCAGCAAACTAAACTTACTGTAAGATGTCATCTGGATGGCGTTTGCCACCTGCTCCGGCGATTTGGCGTAAACTAAATCTTTAGTAAATTTCCAATCTTTGATCTCAACAACACCCGGTTCTAATACCAACTCCCCTTCAGGATTGATGTACTCCCCTCGTCGATTTTCGACGTCGACATACCCAACGAACGGTAATCCGCCGCAAAGCAAACCCTCAATCTTACGCTCCACAATCAGTCCGTCACCTGGCGTAGGGATGAACTGACGCCCTCCTAGAGGAACTGAATCTAACACCATCTGACCAGTCGTTAGATAAGTCTCAATCTGCTCGTGATAAATCTTGCCCTGATCCATCCCGTAGCCAGTTTGCTTAGGTTTACCAAGCACGCGCTCAAAATACACCCGACGCAAACAGCCTTGACCGCCGTGGTCGGCGCTCTCCAGTAGAGTTGCGCTGGTACGTAACAGCTTACGTGCTACCGGGTCCACAGCAGGACTAAAATCACCGACAGACATTACGCTTTGGGTACTACTTTGAGTGTTGCTTCAAGCTTTTTTACTGCATCTTGCAGCTTCTGCGGTGCTTTACGTTTATCGCTATGGACAAACGCAATTGCTTCCAGCGCTACTTCTTTGTAAGCCTGACAATAAGTAAGTGCCACCTGTGCGACTGAGGCATGGGCGATTGTTGCTTTTTGAGCCAGTAGGAGCCTGGTCTTCAGGTCTTCTAGATCGTGAATATCCGCTACAATGCAGCGAGATAGCTCGTCGATCATCCCGACGAGCGCTTCATTTTCTTCCCGAAGTTTCTGGATGTTGGCTGTAATTTGACCGGCAGTGTCTGCAAACGTCATAACACTCTAACCTGACGAAACAGACAATTATTACGGACCGGTCCAAATACGACCACACGTATGACAAGACCAGTATTTAGGACGCCCTGGGTAGTCGGTTACCTCATACCCGTCAGCGTCTGTTAAACGGAACTCAGCAGTGTGGGTCGACCCACACACGCATGTTGGGCCTCCATCCGGGCAGACTGGACAACACGCTTCCGCGCTGCCCGAGATACCAATCCAGACCTTGCGTCGACCGCAGTTCGTGCAATGAGGATCAGCGATCATTCAGGATCCGTAGGACGCCATTTCGTGTTGGCGCTCAGTATGTTCAGACAGTTTTTAGCCCAGTTAGATGCTTCAATAACGTTCGGAGATGATGCTTTTTCAAAACCTTCCAACGATCCTGTTAAAATCACATATCTCAGCTTTTTTAGAGATTCATAAAGCGCGTTCTTAGACGGATGTATATCTTCAGCACTCAATTTGAGCCTTCCTTTAGTAACTCCGTAATAATACTATCAACGTCCGCACTCTCGACACGGAGAGCTTCTCGGAGCTCGTCGTCGGTAAAACGATGGTTTTTAAGGTTCATGATTGCCAGCCTAAGCAAAGGCCGGGCGTACTTGAAATCGTTAATAACCCTCAGCCCGTTAAGGGCTTTCTGTAAATCGTCCCACGCCGCATCCCAATCTTGTTTACTCATAGAGGTTTGTGGTACTCCACAGGAACGATTTTAAGCACGTAATAAGCACTTTCGTACTCCGCACTAAGCTCTTTAGCCAGATTGGAAGCTTCGATTGCGGAAGCTAACTTGTGATGGTCCTGCAAGTCGAAGCTGTCTAAATCTTCTGCTGCGATAACCATCCAACCAACAACATTGTCACTCATTGTCTTTTTGCGCTCCCCACTAGACCGCTATCAGGTATCGGCCAGTAGACTCGAGTCGGTGTCCAAACATACACCTCACTTTGAGGTGTTTCGTCAACCGACGTATCAGTGTCCCCAATTGCGTTAAGGATCGGCCCGGGGTCATCTAACCAACCAATCTCAATCTCAATCCGTTGCAGCCAGGTCACAGTTACTTAACCGTGACCAAGCCTTACTGATTCACAGGTCCCAGTAACTATCGTCGTCCCACACGCGCTTACGTAGGAGCTGACGCTCCCACCCTTTTAACCAACCCTCAAAAGGAGGTGTGTATGCTAACCACTGCTCCATCCAGGTGCTGTACCACACATGCGCGCATATATGCCCTAAGGGGGACCGAGGCTTCATCGGCGCCGAGGAGCAGTAGCTGCAAGGACAATCCATCACTGTATAATCCCCGGCACCTGATTAAGTGAGGTCCCGAAACCAATACACTGACTACCGTCAGGACACTGTCGGGTGTGGGTGGTGATACCTACCAAGTGTCCCCAGTCGTCATAGATTGCACTGCCACTGTTACCGCCAAATACCCGACCATCCCACATCAGATTGGCTACCCCGCCGTTAGTTGACAACGCGTAATAATCACCACAAAACCGACTAGGTTGTGGGTACCAAGTAACTACACACAAACGAGCCCCTACCTCAGGGGGATCTGAGATCTCAATCGGCGAGTAAGGCTCAAACGGTACCGATGAGCCTAGGCGTGCCACGTCCAGGTCTTTTTTCCAAATCTCAAGGGTCAACGGATGATGTTTTTTATTGGCATCCTGGGCCGAGTATATGCAGTCCGGGTCGTCGATTACGTGTCCTGCAGTTAGGACCTGCGTTGGACCGGTAATCACACCGGATCCGATATACCCAAACTTAAGACCGGTCGGCGTCTTACAAAGCACCTCAATTACCACAGCAGCCTCATGCTGCTGCTTGATTGACCGGGTCTTAAGCTTGGCTGGTGGGTTAGGGTTAGTCGGGGGTCTGCTACATGAACACTGAGAGATTAGCCCGATCAGTGTGATAGCCACACCAATGTACAGCCCGACTAGTGTAAGCGAGTTGAAGTAATAACGTTGTTTAGGTGTCACTCTCTATATACAAGAGTCCTCTAACGATTCATTCACAACCTGTAAGTCGAACCCCCAATAGTAACCGTTGCTTATTGTGTGTACAGAGCACAATGGTGCCTTGGTCTGTTACTAGGTGTACGAAGCAGATGTCGTGTACGTCCCCATCCACACAGCTCGTCCTCTGGGTTCGAGGGTACATTACGCTCCTCGATGCTGAGGAGCTTTGATCCTACAAACGACTCCAAATCGTCGTCGCAAGTCAAATAACGCTCCTCACAGCACGATTGCCCATCATCCAAAATTTTCAAACGCTCAGTGGGTTCGAGGTATGGTCTAGTTCAATCTTACGTATGATTGAGTTTTTCAGACTCGGTAGTAAGTTCATGTGCTGTTAACCTCCATTGCTTTACGAAGTGTCACGACTCGCCTACAAGTTGGTACTCGGTCCCTGTCATGCCAAACGTTGACGCCACGGCATTTTGACAGGTTGGGGCTTGTGGTAGTCCTAGCAAACTACCCTTAAGAGGTCTGATCTCCGGGTGCACACGTAGAAGGTATTTTTTACGAGTGCCGTCCGGTTCTAGTGTTGAGTTGCACAGGTCCAACATCATGATCGGTTCGTCCGCAGTCCCGGGGCGGGGGGGTTTACACAGCAAACGCCTTGGCAGTCCCAGACTGTCAACGTCCTGGTGTATCACCTTGTAGTCCGAATTAGTAACGAATCGCGACAACCCGTAACGCTCGATCAACACTCGCCTAATCTCGGCGTTTTTTTCGCTTTCGATCATATCTACAGTAATCAGCTCAGGGGACTCAATTACCAGTCGAGGCACCTCCGTACCGTGCCAGTGGTATAGAGCCCAGCCGTCCCGAAAAGCTATTGAGGGACCGTTATCACAATGTAAACGTCCTTTGCTGTCTTTATTAATTACAGATGGACGATCGCTAACAACCACGAAGTCTTTATGGGGCCACCAGTAACAGGCTGACATGGCCACGTCCACGGCCGCGGTAAGACGCTCCTGCAAATCACGATTAAGCTCAAGTCCACAAACATCAGTCATGAAGGTTTGCCAGGCCAGACCATACCACCAGCCACCAGCCCAAAACTGACCGCCAAGATACCGGTTGTACACTGCTTTAAGAGTCTTTCCATATGTCTCAACCACAGGTTGAGTAATGGCGCTGCCCACGGCGTTGTTCAAGTCGCTGCCCATGGCGCTGTTCACGGCGCTGTCCACGGCGCTCCTCACGGCGCTCCTCACGGCGCTCGTCACGGTGCTGTTCAAGTCACTGCCCACGGCGTTGTTCACGGTGTTGCGCACGGCGCTCCTCACGGCGTTGTTCACGGCATTGTCCAGTACGTAGCTCACAGCGCTGCCCACGGCGTTGTTCACGGCATTACTCACGGCGCTGCCCACAGCATTACTCACAGCATTACGCACGTCATTGTCCAGTACGTAGCTCACGGCGCTGCCCTCGGTATTGTTCACGGCGTTGTTCAAGTCGCTCCTCACGGCGTGGCTCACGGCATTGTCCAGTACGTAGCTCACGGCATTGTCCACGGCGCTTCTCATGGCGCTTCTCACGGCGTAGTTCAAGTCGCTGCCCACGGCGTTGTTCAAGTCGCTGCCCATGGCGCTGTTCACGGCGTTGCCCACGGCGTGGCTCACGGCGCTTCTCATGGCGCTGCCCACGGCAGTGTCCACGGCTTTGTTCAAATCGCTGCCCACAGCATTACTCACGGCATTGTCCACGGCGCGGCTCACGGCGCTGCCCACGGCAGTGTCCACGGCGCTGTCCACGGTGCTTCTCACGGCCCTGTCCACGGTGTTGCCCACGTTGATGCCCACGGTGTCGCTCACGGCGCCATGGACAGCGCCATGGACAACGCCTCTCACGGTGTTGTTCACGGCATTGTCCAGTACGTAGTTCACGGCGCTGTCCATGGCGTTGTTCACCACGCTGCCCATGGCGGCGTGTACGGCGAGATGCACATGTCTATCCACGGCGTCAAATACGTCCTGACTCAAGGTGTTATAGACACTTCTGCTCACGGTCTTGTCCGTGGCGTTGTCCACAGAGCTGCTAACCGTAATACCTACGGCGTTGTCAACGATGTCCGTCACGACATTGTCCACGGCGTGGCTCACTGCGTTGCCCGCGGCGCTTCTCACAGCGTTGTTCACGGCGTTGTTCACAGCGTTGTTCACGGCGACGTGTACGACGGTGTTCACGTCGACGTGTACGGCGCTGACCACTGCGCCGCTCACGATGTTGTTCAAGTCGCTATCCATGGCGGCGGCAAAACACGCACCTGCGAAAACAGGTGCCCCCACCACCGGGGACCCTACCCAAATCACTTTTTTCGGTGGTTCAAGTCCAGCAGCCCGATACCAAACAGGTACAGCTTGCTCAAACCGAGCGCGATCTGCCGGCTCAGTACACAGCCCGATATCAATCCACTTCTTCGCCCACCCGGGGATGGCTGCTTTTTGTTCGTCTGTGAGCTTCTCTATCTTTTTCATTTAATCCTCCACCTGACGCGAGAATTCGCCGTCCCATTGCTGTTGAATCCTCACGGTGTAATCCCCGATTGGCAGCCGGAAGTGCGTGTGTTCCTCATGTCGTAGTGTGGCAGGCTCTGAAATTTTCAGGGCTTTATCTAGTGTCTCCCCCTTAAGCGACATCAACACCACGCCGTTATCGCGAAACTGATGGGAGTGTCCCGTCACCTCGCCGTAGGCGAGCACAACACCTCCATTGTCTCGAGGGATTTCGGCCTCGGAGTCTAGTTTTCGCTCCGTTTTGATCACCAACACGTCACCTTGCCGAATGCATTCACCGTCGCTCAATTCGTTGATTTTGATCATAAGTTCTCCGTGTTGTTAACTGTTTGCATATTTTATATAACCTCATACCCTTTCGATCTTGGGTTAACCCTCGGTTAGCCGAAAGCGTGGTGCTCTTTGTGGTAGATTTCTTTACCTTTGTCTGTGGATCGAAAGGTGCCATGTGAAGTGACTACAATCCAGCCTTCTTTAACCGCCCAGGTTTGTGCGGCAAAAAAACCTTTTGCGCTGATCTTGGACCCTGTTAAAATCGCCGACCGGCTACAGGATGCTCTACGCGCCTCCGCAAGACACACCCGCTCCAAAATCGTATAAGCGTCGAGGGCAATCTGATCGGCGTTGATTTCAAACGCGTCCCGGGCAATCTCCTCCCCCTTGCCCAATACCTCCCATTTGGCAATCTCAACATCCCCGGTGCCCTCAAAATCGCGTAGCTTGAGCGTAAGTCGCTTGGTACCACCGCTGCGACCTGCTTTGACAACCGATGTCATATCACAAGAGAGCGTGGTCTCACGGTCGCCTCCGAGATTGGTGAGGCTAAGCCAACCGTCCAACGCGCCGTTAATTACCGACGAGCCCCGAAACTCACTACCATTGGTAGCAACGTTCTTCGGGTCCACTTTCTTCGCGTGATGTACAATTAGGATCGTGCAGTCAAGCGCTTTGCTCAACGCGTGGAGTCTCTGCAAGACGCGTGCCATTGAGTCTGACTCGTTTTCGGTCCCGCTGTGGACGTTGCGTAGCGTGTCAAGGATAATCAAACCCGCGCCGCCGATAAACTTCCCAGCACCGTATAAGTACGCGAGATCTTCGTCTTTTGTTAGATCAAGGTGCTTACCTTTGGGGTCGTAAAAAAAGTTTTTAAGCAGTGCCTCGGCCGGCAACCCGCGACCTTTGGCAAACGCGCGTAGACGCCCCAAAACGGACGTCTCCTCATCCTCTGTGTAGAAATAGTACACCTTTTTTGCCTGGGGTACTTTATACCGATCGAGGGCTACCGTACCACTCGCGACCGCGATTCCAATCTCCGTGGCAAGCCAGCTCTTGGAACTCTTAGGCTCTCCGACGATCCCGATTACACCGCCTGCCGTAAATAGACCGTCTACAAGCCAGGGCCGCTTCGGGATAACCTGTGTAACCCGCTCGGCCGCGTTGACTAATGTAGGTTTCTTGTACTTGTCCGCTTGGATGTTTGTCACACCTAGCGTCTTGACGATCTTTAAACCCTCGGCGACGTATTGTGCAAACGGGTCATTCTCTGTTTCTGCTTTGGGTTCTTCTGATGCAGCCAGTAGTGTTGGTAGCTCGGGTATAACGTTGGCGAAACGTCGAAAATTCTCTCGCGCCTCAGCAGGCTTCAAAAAATCCATCGACAGCTCCAACCGATTTTCAGTTTGTTTCTGGCTGGCGCCGCGCTCATAAGCGTCTTCAAACTTACCTATCCAGTGCTCAAGACCCTCACCGTCAGAAGTACTCGTCATCGCCGCGAGGGAGGGTCTAGCAAACCCACTAGCGACTTGTGGTCCGATTCCCGGACAGTAGATCCCGAACGTGTATCCGACCCAGTTTACGGTATTATCCCGATTGCCGGGGACCGCAAGGCATGTACCTTTGAGCAACGCGTTGATGGTGTCGGCACGGCTTTGGTCGGATTTAGTTAGATAGTACTGTCGCTGGTCTTCGAGTGTTTGTCTGACCTGCTCGTAATCAACCGTGGGTGAGTAGACTGGATCGACGACGGTTCCGGGTGACTCACGCCAGACGTCTTGTAGGACGTTGATCCAGCCTTGTGGCAAGGGTTGTAGTACTGTGGTCCTTAGGTCTGCACTGAACTGGTACCCTTTGGTCGGTGGCATGGCAACGTACCCGCCGTCACCGCGAGTATCCACACCGACTTCATTCCACGGCGCGGAGGAGCCTCCGACGACACTCTTGATCTTGATCTCCGCCCCGGGATGCGCGCAGTAAATGTGCAACCCACCGCTCTTTGTGGTGACCGTAAGGTTACGGGGTAAGGGGCCGTATTGAGCCTCTAGCCGGGCTAGGAGCCCCATTCCATCGCGACCATCTCTGACGTCAACGTCGATCGCCACAACGCCGGAGGCGGCTCCGGTGACTAGTCCAAGGCCTCCGTAGCGCTGCCACCACGTTTCGATTTGTTTGGGGTCACTATTCGCCGCGCCGAGGTGCAGCTTGCCAGTCGCAATAGCAGGCTTATTACCTGATAAAGGTATTAACCGCCACGAGGACGGTAGGTCGCCTAAGGTCACAACTGACTAACCTGCCAGGGAGGTGGATTATTTGTCAACTCAGGCATATCGACGCAAACGCACACCTCGAAACTTAGGACCCGCCGAGGTGTCGAGTGCTGCGTGGCCGGTTTTGGCGGTGGGTTATCTGTCAAACGAGCTCCTGAGGGTAACGGGTTGCCCGTCATCACGTCCTAGGTGATGAGCTGGAGTGGATTCCGAGCCCACTCACCGGGCGAATTTATTCAATCCAATGTCGGTAAATCAGCAGTTGGGTCCACGACCGTGTGTGGGTCGTCGACAACAGTGAACTCCGGACGCCTGCCTGTAAGCTTAGTATGTACTGGTTTGGCTTTTTTTAACCTACCTTGTTTAGGTACCAACTCCAAAGGTGGAGATAACAGTACTTTGGGAGAGAGTGGTTTTTTCATACCGTGATAGTGGGTACTACTACCCCAGCTTTTCGAGCTCTGCTTAACTGTCGTCGGAGTTGGGTTAGTTGATGTTTCACGTGATACGCAACGCCGTCAGAAGTTAGCTTGTACACGTCGCCTGCCCTGTAGATTAAACCGTGCCTAACCATTTTAGGCAAAATGGCGGATGCGGTCCTTTCGTCAATCCCTAGCTCCATAACCAACCTAAGATGGATTTCCGGTACGTATTCGTCTAACGCGGCATTCAAGATCAGCAATACTGTACTCTTATCTCTTTGATGTACTCCTGTGTGAGAAACTGATATTTTTGGCTGGATTAGAATTGGTAGGTCCGTATCAATGGCAGTGTAGGCTGTCAAAAGACCTCCGCTTCGACCTCCCTTCGAAAGGGTTCCACGCACCCACCCCAGCTGCAAAGCACGATTAAGACGCTCCCAACCGTGCCTAAACTCAGCACGGAGAGCTTGTCGGCAGAGTGATTGATTTGGCTGTCGGTGTAGGATTTTAAGTACGAGCAGGTAATCATCCCACTGCTGTTGTGGGACCTTTTGTTTTTTTACTTCGGGTTCGGATTTGGGTTCGGGTTCGGATTTGGGTTCGGGTTCGGGTTTGGTTTTAGGTTCGAGGTGTGGAACATCATAAAGAGAACCGAACTTAAACAAGGGGTTATATGGATCTTTAATACACTCAAGGTCAACACCGCAGTCAGGATCTGTGATGTAGACTGCGGGTGTATTTTTGATTCTTTCGAGGTCAACGTCGCGCGGTTTGTTTTCGGTGCGCACTGTGGGTGTGTCATCAGAGCTCATGCTTCTTTAACCAGAGATTCTTTTTGTTTCTTGCGAAAAAGTAGGTCTCTGGAAAAAGGGTCTCAATCATCCTCTTTCTTCCTGCGTAGAAATCGAAATCTACTTTAGTAGATGAGATTAAGAAAAAGGTGCTATTTTAATGATTCCAAACAATTAACGGGTGAGTTCTTCTGACGCTCTAAGTACCTGTAAACAAACCCCATCGATTGGGCTAAGTACCTGAAAAATAACTTTCAGGCGAGGTCTAATTCGTGTGAACTCCCCTGACGCTCTAAGTACCTGAAAACAAACACCCCAACCCAAGCTAAGTACCTGAAAAATAACTTTCAGGCGAGGGCTAAAAAATTAGTCAATGGCGGAAACGCTTAGAAAAGTGCCCTGGTGTAAGTGTCCGAGATGCTTAAATAAGCGTTGTCAAAAATGAGGGGTTGAAATAAACGACTTAAAATAGTCTTAAAGTCTGCCGGGTTGCAGATAAAGGCCTGTTTTTTCCGTTCTAACGGACGTTGTTCAGTTTATTGATAGTTGCCCAAGACACACGGCCAGAAAATCTTTCCCTTGTGGTTTTAGTAGGTTATCTTCTAGTTTGACTTCGACTTTCAGTTAAATTCAAACAAGGAAATCTTAGGTTTTTGGGTAACTTTTGTGTACCGTCCTGAAATGTAAAAATCGAGAGATATCCCTAAGATACACAGTATCGTAAATAAAAACCCTAAGCGCAGGCCTAAGATAGACCTCTTTTAAGAATTGTAAGCTACCTCACCGGAAGCCAAAAAAACATGTAAGCTACCTTACAGGAAAAAACCACCTCATCCGTTATAACGGATGGTTTGCTAAAAAAGCGAACGCCTCAACCAACCGTCTCAGCAGCAGCGGGCACGATGTTTTCCGCGCCGTTTGCTCCCTCGTGTCGTTGGTTTGGCACATCCGTTGCATGCAGATCATCCGCTATAGCAGACGGCCTGCCATCAAACCACCGTTAAAATCCTAAGGTATCGGGTTGTAGACCCGTTGGGGTACGTAATAGTTATAGGTAGTTACGCCCGAAAAACAGTTTTGTTGCCCAAAAAGTGCAGCAAACTTTCCGACTTTTCGGTGCTTTTGACCTTAGGTAACGTTCTGTTTTTGTTGGGCTTATGCAGGATTTGTGCCGATCTTAGTTGCCGGTCTTAGTGGGCTGGTAGTTCGCGCGCACGCACTCGGCGGTGGACATCTGTCCGCTATAGCGGACGCCGCGGACGCTACCCCAGCCGTACCTCGTAATCAGACCTGGGAGGTCGTATTATATTTGTATGGACGCGCTTAAAATCACAGAGCAAGACGGTGACAAACTGGTTGAGTGTTCGGCTTGTGGTCGGCTGAACTGGCTATCGAAGGGTCCGGTTATCCACAGCCGCTCCTGCAAGAATTCCCGCGCGCAGGCCGGGTCGTTCGCTGTAGCCCCCTCCCACCGAATTGAGACCAAGCCGGCGACCTCTGACAAGGCTCTGCGCTCGTTCGCGCAGCAAGTACGCCGCACAAATCTAACGCACGGTCGAGATAGCGACGTGTTCGAGGCTGTTCAGGCCGGGTACCTTTCGGTCGATGACGCGATGAATGCCGACGACTAACCCCCACTTTAAACAAGCCACCACCCTCCCACACAGAAAGGAACACACACACATGCGCCTACTTTCATCAGAAGCCACCGCCGCAATTCTGGACAAAAACTTTAGCGGAATCTCGCGGAAGCAATGGGTACTTAGCACGCCCGGCCCTGCGCGGTTTGGCTACTGTTACCAACACCCCTGTAAGCAGGAGTGGCTTGGTAGGACACGCGAGGAGTTGGTAACTCTGGCGCAAAACACCCGGAATTTTCTGCGCACCTCGGAGTAGCCAGCTACCCCGGCCGTACCTCGTAATTACATCCGACCGGCCGTAAATCCCAACTACCCCAAACGTAACCCATAATCACCGCCAGCTGTTGTTATCTAAGTAAACTGTGACGGATAAAGCCTACCTAGCTCTGAAGGCGTTTGCCAGAAAACACGGGTGTAGAATTATTGAAGCTGACATACAGACACTTGAAGACAAACCTGGGTGGTCGCCAGCTCCCTACTGCAATAATCTCGCAGTACACTGGGAAGGCATGATCGTTGCCCACGACAAGGAGTATCTCTTAGGGGAGCTCATACATGAGCTAGGTCACGTGCTAGCTTGTAGCTCTCCGCCAGAAAAGAGCGGAGAGCTTAACTTTTTTGGATGGGAGTGGGTGGTGGCGTGTAAGTTTGGCGTTGAAGATCTGTGGCGCGAGTCGTGTAAGGATTACGCACTTAACTACAGCGATTTCGGCGACCTCAGCCGCCCGGAGCAAGACCGGGTGTTATTGACAGCGCGACGTGCGGCAGTCAAACGAGGTCTAATCAAAGCCGGGGAGCCGGTGAGCGTGAGGAGGTAGGATATCTGATGTCCCAGCAGTATGGCACCTCTTATGATCGATAAGAAATCAAAAATAGTACGAACCTGTAAAACCTGTGGCGGTAAGGGCTTGGTATGGCACGACTGCTCGGTATGGTACGAACTCGAGCCTTCGCCAGATTCCGTTTGGTACGAGGTCGAGCCTTGCCCAGATTGCCGAAAATCAAAAGTAAACACTTAACCCTCTTATGGCCGATAAAAAATCAAAAATAGAGCAGTTATTCCCAAGTCCAATCAACAAAGAGTCGATCGTCAAGTATCGCCCGCGAGGTAATCTAAAAAAGAAGATTCACACTAACCTTGCCGAGATACTGAGATCAGTCGGAAACCCGGAGGAGATCGGGTTTGCGTTACTGGAGATGTTTCGAGGCCGAGACCCATACCAAAAAGAACGCGCCGACGGGATGCCTGTGGTCGTTAAAGAGCTATCCGAATCGACGAGGATTGCGGCCTTGAAGCTGTACATGGAATACGCCTACGGTAAACCGTTGCAAGGGGTTGTTGTACAAGCACAAGTGCAGCACCAAAACAACATGCAAGAGTCGGATACCGTGCAAAATTTACGAGAGCTCGCAGCCCGCGACCCTGAGACCCGCGCTGCGATGATGGCGATTGCGCGTAAGATGGCGCCTCCGCTCGTCGAGCCGGAAACTTCGGAGGTCGAGAATATGGTAGTCCATCACGTGGTTAAGGATTTAGATGATAACGAGTGACTTGGTCCAAGGTTTGCGCTGGTTCTTCCGCGCCGACGGTAGTTGTTTTGAGCTTTTGGTGCCATGGCATCTTAAACAATACGCCCTGTGGGATTGTTTTCCCGACTTGCCTATGGACCAAACACCCCTGGAAGCAACAAAGACGTTTTACACGCTTATCGACGTTATCACCGGCCCTGGGAGGTTTGCCTCTTTCTTCTTTGAGGGTGACAAAGAGATCGCAAGTAAACTAGCCCAGAGACTTACCCACGCGGTCGAGAATATGGTAGTCCGTCACGTGGTTAAGGATTTAGATGACCCTGAATAACATTGATAAGCAATTTGACGATTGGTGGGATGAGTTCGAGAATTGGGGCTATCGGAGTGAGCGCTGCATAGCGGCTTTAGAAAATTTATGTATATCACATGATCGTAAGGCTTTTGCGTACGAGGTACGGCACTGGTTAAAAGCTGCGTTCGAAGCAGGAGTTAGAGCACAGGAAATGAGCGAGTATAAATGACTGACGAATCTAAAGACATTCCGTTGTGTGACCTCTGGTATTTGCGTGGAGACAGTGAAGCCATTCGAGGTCCTGACCTCGAGAGTGTTACGCTCGAGGACGGCGTGCATTCTGTGTAGTCGTGAGGAGTTATTATGACGGTACCCAAGACCCAGTGTCTATACTGTGCGCGGTCTTTTGACCCTTACAAATCCGTGCATACATCTTTTTGTGGTCGTAAGTGCTGGGACGATTACGATCAGGCGTCGGCAACACGTAATAAACCAGTGAAAGTTAAAGTAGTACGAGACGACGATACCGCCCCTGTGCTGGACGCTGCTAAGCGTGCAAAGGACCAGGTCGATCGTTGGCCGATACGAGGGGAAGATGACTGGCCTAAGGGGTCACTGCAATGGGCGGTAAAGAGTGGGCAGCGTTTTCGCAGGCATAGGATGAAGACCTACCTGTATATAGACAGTAATGGCAACATAAAGGATTACGACGGCGATTACGTTGTCTTGAGCCGCAGCGACATCGTGACACTGGACTGGGAGGTAGAACATGACGGTTAGAATCAAGAAGCAACTAGGCTCTCCTGCGGTGCAGGACCTTATAGAAAGGGCCAGGAAACGCGCACGGGAACTACCTATAGACACCCTCCTGGATCCGTGGCCCGACTCTAGGCGTACTCTAGGCGCGCCTCCGGCTAGATTCCTGACGCGCGATCTGCCGATGCGCAGCCAGGATCCAACTCCAACTCCGAGGGAGGACCCACGGGATGGTCGCTTGCCAGGTATTCGGAGTGTACACACGCTTGAACGACGCGGACGTCCATCTTAACAGCAATGGGGAAGTATAGATGACATACGGCGAAGCAAAAGTGGTCTACGAAAAAATCATGGCGGGACAGGCCGCTGGTAGCTATCAATCAAAGCTTAAGTCATTCCTCAGCGAGTTCACCGACGAAGATGGCCGGTTGGTGCCCACAGAGGAATTAAAAATCCACCTTATACGAGCATTCGACGAGGGGTTTGAGTACGTGCTCAACTGGCACGATGGTACCTATGCCTAACGACAATGAGATTGTCTGTCCCGTATTGGAGAGGCGCACGTGAAAACCGGAACATCAAGAGTTAAAGACCTCATCCGAGAATGCGAGTATCGGTTGGCTGAGGGCCACGATGAAGTCTGGACGATAATTCGTCGCCCTTGGAGTAAGGGCGAGAGTATTCGGTTGTTCCTGAGTAGAGGGCCATACGGTCAAGTGGTCGGATCTGATAGCAGTGGTGCAAGGTTTGTCACCTTCGATGCTCGTGAGGTGCTGAATTTTTTCACTCAGGGAAAATCTAAAAGACACGACCAAGCAAAAGAGAGGCGCGAATGAGTAATCAGAATCAGAGGCTTACAGCCGAACAGATTGCGGCCCGGCTGCTCGCTGTTGGTTGGTCTCGAGGCGTGCAAGATTGCATCCGCAAGGTCGAGGCGCGGTTACGGTACCTTGAGTGTTATCGCTGCAATTGCGACCGCGTCCAGGGGGCTCACGCAGTTGGATGTCGGGCTGAATACCTCGAGGCAAACCCGACGACGGTGGCCAGCTATGCCGAGATGCTTGCGATTCTACAAGCGCTCAAGGAGCGAGGTCTTGAGTATTGCGACGCTGAGTATGTCCGCACCGAAGTCGAGCGGCTGGCGGAGCAACTCATATGAGCGCCAAGACGTTCGAGAAGTGGTGGAACGAAGGCCCACCGGACGAGTCCGAGTCCTGGGGTGAACTTTGTGTACGCAACTTGACTCGCCAAAACGAAAGCCTCAGCAAGAGACTCGAGCACATCGAGGACATCATCGGATGGATGAGGACGGTGTACGAGGCCGGAGTCGCGGAGACGCCCCGATGAAGCCATTATCTGAAGCTGAAGCCCGATTAGTGCTCCAGGCGCTCGAAAAGTCGGTGGCGCTCGAGGAACTACTGCAACAGCATACATACAACCGGATCAAGCGTCTCATCTCGACCGGTAGGGGGAGGCAAGCTTGCCAGAAGACTTGCTCGTCGGGTGCCATGGCGCCGGTAATCTCCATTACAGAGGAACATTAAGTGAACGTTTTGGGTGTTTTTTGGACGTCTCCCACCGACACCAAACGCTATTTAATTGGACGTTTGTACCGATCGGACTGTTATTATTTTGAGTACTGTGACACTGCAGAAGCCGAGCGGAGCGGTTTCACCTTGTTGCCAGCATTCCCGCACCTAGGGAAATACAGATCAAACTATCTTTTCCCTACTTTTGCAGGCCGTATACCTTCGGAAAAACGGACGGACCGAAGTGAAATACTCAACGCCTGCGGTGTTCAGGACCACGATAACGAGTGGGAGATACTTGTAAAAAGTCAATCTGCCACTGATCTTTTGACATTGGAGTACGAATGAAAAAAAGTGAAACTTATATTAGTGTGGACATCGAAACGGATGGTCCGATCCCGGGCGTGTACTCGATGGTCTCGCTAGGTGCAGCAGCATTCGATACCGACGGGTGTTTGCTTAGTGTACACAGCTGTAACATCCAGCCCCTTCCTGGAGCAATCCAAGACCCGGCTACGATGGAGTGGTGGAGGTCTCAGCCAGACGCGTGGGAAGATACACAATTTGATCCTATACCTGCAGAGATTGCTATGCAGCAATTTGCCGCCTGGGTTAAAGAGTTTTCAAGCGAATCTACGCCGGTATTTGTCGGGTACCCCGCAAGTTTTGATTTTCTGTTTGTCTACTGGTATCTGATTAAGTTTTTAGGCCCTGGCGGTAGTCCTTTTTCGTTTTCCGCTCTAGATATTAAGACGTACGCCATGGCTGTTATGGGGTGCGGGTATCGTGAAGTTTCAAAAAAGTCGATGAAAAAGTACCTTCCCACGGAAAAGCACACTCATATCGCCGTTCAAGACGCGATTGAGCAGGGTAAACTGTTCTTTAATCTAAGAGCGAAGTAGTGGTTTAAACTACTATTTTGAGTAATCTCGAGTGTTTGCTAGACTCTTAAGGTGTCTTGCGCGGGTGACGGATTACTATGCTCGGTAGGAGCTTGTCCAGATTGTCTATCCGATATATCTGGTATAGTATCAGATAGTTCGCCGGACACTTCGGGTGTTGAGACTCTATCCTCGCCTCTAGAGACTCTGCCCGAAGCTAGTCCGGCCTATTCCGCCGACGCTCCAACGCTCACAATCTCCGGGGACGCATTAACGGAGGCGGAATTAGAAACTATTTTGTCTGTTACCCCCGAGGAATGGGCGGAATATTTACGGTCAGAGCAGGCTGAGGATATGAAAGCCTCGCTATATGACTTCTTTTTGGGGGCTTGGGAGGCTATTTTTCAGCATTCCCACGGCAAATTAGACCTTTCGCCGTACATAAAAGCGCTCTGTGACCACGTCCAGATGCAGCTCGAAGATCGCGCAATTGCCTCCGGATTAGCCCGAAAACCGCCCAGATGGACCGGAATTCGCGCACAAAACCTGCTTATTGAGATTCCTCCGAGGTGTCTGAAGACGTTTATCGTCACAATTTGCGGTACCGCCTGGGCTTGGTTGCGCTGGCCATCACTCAAAATTATGGTGCTGTCATCTAATAAACTGGTCTATGAGGATTCTGCGTATCAGACACGCGATTTGATCCGATCTCAGTGGTACCAAAAGGTCTTTAAGCCCAAGTGGCAGCTCTCTGAAGATCGGGAATCGCTAACAAACTTTGTCAACACCGCGGGCGGTTGGCGAGTTTCTCGGGGCATTTTGGCACGCACTACCGGAATCGGTGTGAACTGGATTATCGTCGACGATCCTCACGACTCCGAAGAAGTGTTTAGTGATGCCAAAAGGAAAGCGGTGCTGACGAAGTGGACTACTGCGGTATCGAACCGTCTGAACGATCCGCGATACGACTTGCGAACAGGTATCATGCAAGCTCAACACTTCGACGACTGGGGCGAGCACCGAAAAGCGGAGGGCTGGGGAACGTTAATCATCCCGATGGTGTGGGAAGAGCGGTTCGCGGGTCGGAAATCTTGTTACGGTTGGGCGGATTGGCGGACTGTCGAGGGGGAAACCGTACTTCCAGCACGATATACACCGGAGTGGATTAAAGCCACCGTTGTCGAAAAAGGACCGCTGCTTTGGAGTGCTCAGTATCAGCAAGACCCGGTATCGATCGACGGCGGGATTATCAAGTCAAAGGACCTCCGGTATTACGACGACGTAAACGCGTTGAAATTGGATCGAATTGTTATCAGTGTGGATGCGTCTTTTAAAGCTACGGAGACCGGGTCTCGTGTCGCCGTGCTTGTAATTGGGTCCGGGAAGGATTCGACCGGTAAGCAAATCCGCGCGTTGTTAGATTGTATTTGCCGACCAATGACGATGGAGCCAACAATTGAAGCAATCCGCTCAATGCGTCGCCGTTGGCCGAAAGCCCGCACAATTTTAATCGAAGATAAAGCAAACGGGTCGGAGATTATCAAACGACTACAGCAGGAAATGGTCGGTGTAGTACCTGTTAATCCGGGAAACAACAGCAAAGTCGGACGGCTGATGAGTGTCGAATACGTGTTTACAGGTCAGGCTTTTCTGCTTCCACAGCAAGCCTCGTGGGTCGAGGATTTCAAATTCGAGCTACTCCGATTTCCGAACCACAAGCACGATGACCAGGTCGACGCGCTGACCCAAGCACTCGCGCATCTGAGACTTTCTAGCGCGGCGGCGCGGTCGCTGGCGGGGGCTAGGTTATAAGGGCGGAAAGATTTTCGTGTCGCTGTTGGTTATAGAAACAACGGCATGGCCAGGCATGGCGAGGCGAGGCACGGCATGGCAAGGGGCACCTAATCAGGCCAGGGAAACGGCTCGGAGAAATCCGGGCCTTTTTTCTTTTCGGAAGAATCCCACCTCGTCGGTGGTTATTGAAACAGCGGCAAGGCTAGGCCAGGCACGGCACGGCTAGGCATGGCGCGGCAAGGCAAGGGGCACCTAATCAGGCCAGGAAATTGGCCCGGAGAAATCCGGGCCTTTTTTCTTTCCACCTCTCGGTTACGCCTGGGGTAGTTGAAAAAATTGAAGCTTTGGTGACCTGGTTATCAAAACATGCAAGACGTTTACACCGTACGCGAAGCTGCTGAGTACCTCAAGATCGGGCGGATTACCCTCTACAAACTAGTGCGTGAGGGTCGAATCCCGCACCGAAAAGTGGGAGGGCAGATCCGCTTTTCGAAAAATCAACTCCAGCAATGGATCGAGGGAACTACCCCACAAGTAACCGAATAAACTAAATCAGTTTAGTTAAGAAATAAACAAATATGAAAAAATATCAATTCAAACTCAACGGAATTACTCCGCTGTTAATGCACGCGAACGACGTCGAAGCTCGGGACTTGATCACGGATTATCGGAAAAAACATAAGGGCACGGCAGGCGACGATCGGTCCCCGGTACACACTTGGAAATCTTACGTGTATAGCTCCGAATCTACCGGGAATCTCTGTATCCCCGCAGAGAATTTGCTCGGAATGCTGTTGGTTGGAGGCGGTCGGACGCCTTTGAAAGGAAAGGAGACGTTGAAATCTCACAGCCAACGAATCGGTTTTGACGCGCTGGATTATGACCTCTACGTCGTCGGAAAGACGATTTCCAAAAGCGTTATTGACGGAATCGACGGCGAGTTCAAGGAGCACACCGAGGCGTGTCGGCAAGCTGGTTTTCGATTGCATGTGAAGCCGTGTAAAGTCGGCACGTCATGCCATATCCGAGTCCGTCCGATGTTCGGACAGTGGTCTCTACAAGGGTCGTTTGAAATCGAAGACGAAGATCAGGAGATCCTTACCACCTCGAACCTCAAAGAACTTTTCACAAAATGTGGTCGCCTGGTCGGCGTTGGAGACTGGCGCCCTGGTGCCCCTAACCGCCCCGGACAATACGGCCGTTTCACCGCAGAAATTTCACAACAATAGGAAAATTATGGAACGACAATATCTTGAAGTTGAGTACGCAAAGGACGAAGACGAGCGAACGGTGTTCTCTCGAGAGGCGGCAGTCGTTGCACTCGAGAAACTACTCTCTACCAAAACACGCGGGTCACGAATCACTGCGCAAGAAATCACCGAGACTACCGGAAATTACCGCTGGCGAAGCTTTTACCGCCACATCGCGAAGTGGGCCAAGGCCAAAGGGTTCGTTTTGTTTCCGGTGACGAACGATGGTTGGCGGTTTGGAAACCCGAACGAACATCTTGACTTTTCGGAAAAGCTTCGACAAGCAGCGCTTCGTCGAGAGAAGCGCTCACTAAAGAGTCTTGCCGACACTCCAATCGAACAGTTGTCCGATGTCGATAACCGGCGCCATCAGTTTGTTAGTGTTAGGTCTTTGCGCCGGGTGAATGATGCTTCCCGCGACGACGCGGAGATTAAAAAGCAGTTTAAACTTGAGAGCTTTCGGGTTCCGTTGAAATAGTCAATCTTTACGAGGAATAAAACAAATGAAATCGAAGAAAACCAAGGTAACCAAGACAGTCAAATCACCGCGTGTAATCGCGATTGGCAATAGCGTGCTGATTCGCACGGTCACGCATTACCAAACCGGCCGAGTGGTCGCTATGGGGGACACGTGGTGTGTGCTGGAGGATGCGGCCTGGATCCCTAGTACGGGTAGATTCGCTGACGCGTTAAAATACGGTTGGCTCGATGAAGTCGAGCCGTGTGAGGGTCCTATTGAAGTCGGGCTCGGCGCTGTGGTTGACGCTTTTATTTGGACTCACCCTTTGCCTAGTTATAAAAAATGACAGCGGTTGTTATGATAGCGCAGTCGGGAGCGTTCTCGAGGTCCTGGGCCAGGTCCCATCTCCGGTCGCGATCGTTGTGGTCGTGGTCGCGCTCGTGGTCGCGGTCGCGCTCGTGGTCGCGGTCGCGGTCGGGGTCGGGGTCGTGGTCCCGGTCGTGGTCGGTCCCGGGCGTGGCCAGGATGTAGGTGAGCACCCGCCCGATGGTGCTGGCGAAGGTGCAGTGGTGAGCCCGGATCTCGGGCAGCCAGGCCGAGGCCGAGAAGCGCCTGCGGCAGGTCGAGTATTTCAAGCACCGCAAGCCGGGCAAAGCGAGCGGCGCGTGAGTCCCGCGAAGAAGCCCTTCACGATCAGCGCGGAGGATGCCCGGCAG
>OFRG01000011.1_pt1 | contig 65677 bp, 111 predicted proteins | sample 1543071 | NCBI WGS metagenome assembly OFRG01 (sample SAMN07774222, study PRJEB24372) | wastewater metagenome | isolation source: WWTP Verbania (Effluent) | place: Italy: Verbania | collected 2015-12
TGTCAGCAAGTGCGGCGATCTATGGGTGCAGGACATTCGCTACGATGATCAGTACGAAGCAGTAGGCGCTTTGGAACAAACGAAGCTGACGCTGCTGATGGGGAGAGTGGGGTGATGACGGCGTTGGGGTTATGGCTCGATTGGCGCTTATTCGGGAACGGGCGCGGCTTGGCGTCGCCATATTGCGACGACGTATTCTATTGGCTTGATGGCCGGTTCTATAAGTGGATCGGTGGCCTAGGCGCGCAGCTTCAGAGTTATGAATGGAGAATTCCGAAGCCAGGAACGCGCCGCCGATTAGTTGGGCGCGAGTTTGTAGTGTTCCAGGCAAGCAGAAATATGCTTCGGGTGTCCGTTAGTTGGCAGATTGTTGGTCTGTCACGCGACCTGAACGAGGCTAATGCGGAGATCAGGCAACTGCACAGTGATCTAAAGAACTGGAATCACGGAAATTGACCGACCTCTACACCGAGTTCCAGGAAACCGCTGACGAACTCCTGGAGGAATTCAAGCAAGGCATCGTCACCCTTACTCGGACAATCCAGGGCACACCTAATCCGGAAACACCATGGATACCGGCGCCATCGGAAACGCGAACGTATACGCTTGATGCGGTCGTGCGCGATGTCGCGACGAAATACGTCGATGGAACGGAAATCCTCGCAACTGACGTGCAGGTAACAGCCAGCACAAAGATGTCATGGACTGCGACGAACGGTGTGCCGATCACACCGTCAACAGTGCGCTATGAGCCATCCCCAGGCGACGTGATGGCGATCGACGGCGATGGCGTGACGATCGTGAAGACCATGCGCATTCCGCGAGCTGGAACAGCGGTTGCGTGGCGGTTTATTGTGAGGGGCTAAGGAACGTCATCCGGCCCGAGCCCAAGCTTCACCATGAGCCTGAGCAGCTTCGCAACAGGAATAGGAATAGGAACATCACCCGCAAGCCATCGGCGGACTTCACGGCCGTCTGTGTGGCCTAGGAAACGGCCAAGCTCGGTGTTGTTCACGCCGAGCTTGGCGATGATGGTACGGAGGGTGGTGGGGGTCATGGCAGGTCATTCCGTCACAGGTATTATGCGGTCTTTCCCGAATTGTTCAAGCATGCGTGCGGCTGCTAGCAAATCATCAACGGTTGTCGCGACGTTGTAGTCGAGGGGGCCAAGCGCTCATGGCGCCACCCATACGGATTTGCGATTACCTCCGGTAAAGTAGCGGTAACCGAGCTTGATCAGGCCTGCTTTATATAGCTCGTCGGCTTCCTTGTAGTAGATTTCGCGATTTGCCCAACCGCGCGCCGCGATACATGCCAGGATTTTTTCTTTCTTCTGTTCGCTAGTCATCTCACTCTCCCCTCTGTTTCCGTGTTCCGATGGTGAGAATATAGCAAATCCTCCTTGATAGGTCAAGATGACCGAGTAGGAAAAAGCAATAAACCTGATCACGGAATGTTACAGGCGGCTTGATGGCAATAAGGTTTGACGATCTAACCGAGGAACAAGCGCAACGCATCCGCCAAGCGTTCCTCGACGCCATCTACACCGCGCGCAACAGAGCGCAGATCAGCGCCATCGCAGAGGCATTGGCGCGAGGGGATATTGAAGCGGTCATCCGGGCGCTCGCGCTTGATCCCGTTGTCTTTCGTGGTCTCGAACAGGCGATCGAACAGGCGTTCGAAGCGGGCGGGGAGTGGCAGATTGACCGGCTTCTACCACGCACAACGGCAACAGGCGCTCGTGTCGATATCCTATTCAACATTCGCAACTACGCCGCTGAGAGTTGGCTGAGGTCGCATTCGTCAACGCTGATCCGGGAAATCACCAGCGATATCCGGACGGCAGCGCGTAATTTCCTGACGGCGGGCATGGAGGCCGGAGCCAATCCGAAAACGGTCGCGCTCGATCTTGTCGGCCGGCTCAACCGAGTGTCAGGCAAGCGGGAAGGCGGCGTGCTGGGGCTTACTTCGGCACAAGAGCAGTGGATCAGAAACTACGAGGCGGAGCTGCGCGATCCGGAAAGGCTCGCGCAAGCGCTCGCGCGGTCGCTACGGGATAAGCGCTTCGATGGCGCTATCCGGGCGGCGATCAAGGAAGGGCGCGGCCTGGATGCGCAGATGGTATCTCGCGCCATCCAGTCTTATCGGAACAAGGCGCTGAAGCTTCGCGGGGATACGGTCGGGCGAACCGAGGCGATGGCGTCGCTGCACCAAGCGTCCTACGAGGCCATGCAGCAGGCAATCAGCGCAGGCCAAGTCGATGCCGATCTTGTCACGGGGAAGTGGAAGACGGCGAAGGACTGGCGGGTGCGGGATACACATCGCGCGCTTGAAGGACGGGAAGTGCCGTTCGGAGATGCGTTCGTTACGCCTCGGGGGAACAGGCTGCGATTTCCCGGAGATCCGGCTGCGCCCGCTGAGGAAGTCATAAACTGCCGCTGCACAATCGCGTGGCGCATCGACTATCTGCGGCAGGCGGCAAGAGACGTCCGCTCGATCGCACCCGTCAACTTCAATGAATCGCCTGTGAGATCAGCGTAAATGTCCGCAAATAATTGTGCTAAGTCGTCGCGATCCTGATGGAGCATTTCGTCATACAGCACCATGCATGAATAGGGGGTTAGGGAATCCAGCGGGATCGTTATCTCTTGCGGATCATCAATATGTTCAACAATCATATTCCCGCCGTTGATGGTCCGTGTCCGCAAATTAATACCGGAGCGACGTTTCCAATAACTAACTGCCATCCGGTTGGCTGCGCTGTCTGCAATCTCTCTTGACTGTCCTGGCAAGAGTTCGGCCATCCATCCATGTTTAGAATTGCTGGTCATTCCAAATCCTCCGGTTTTATGTTGAATTTAATCATGGCGGTTAAGAGTTTTTCTACGGGCGTTGGCGTGTTCCGTTCGCCAGCAAGCCACCTCCTAACTGTGCGGCCGGATGGGTGCCCAAGCATGCGCCCGAGCGCTTCCTGAGATATACCGATTGTTGAGATAGCGTGTTTGAGTTGGATAGGGGTCATTCGCTTTTCCGTATGGATAAGCGGAAGATACAATATTTAATGACCTAGGTCAATATGGGAATGACAGCCATACCACCACTCCCATATTTCGGCGCGAAGCGCTGTGTCTCCGTTGATGTGCTGGAACGGCCTAGTCCATTAAAGAGGATAAAGTGACGACTTGGCGCGAGGAAATTCTTGGCGACGGGCAGGTGCGGCTTATCCTGGGGGATTGCCGAGAAGTTCTGCCGACGCTGGGGAAGGTTGATGCGGTGGTGACTGATCCGCCGTATGGGATCGGTGCTGACGAAGCCGCAGCAAAGAACAAGGGAAAATGGGGATGGTCTTACTACGGAGAGAGCCAGTGGGACAGAAAACGCCCACCGTTGAGTATTTTTTTTCTAGTTCGTGAGATTAGCGAGTATCAGATAATATGGGGGGGGGAATTACTTCACGGATGTTCTGCCGCCCACGATGCAGTGGCTTGTCTGGGATAAAGGGCAGCGGGAGTTCTCACTAGCCGACTTTGAGATGGCGTGGTCCTCACAAAAGGCGGCATCAAGGGCCATCGATTACCCACGAGCGTTAGCACTTCAAGACGGCAAAGAACATCCAACGCAAAAGCCGATCGAAGTAATGAAGTGGTGCATCGAACATCTTCCGCCCCACGTAAGCACCGTCATCGACCCCTTCATGGGCTCCGGAACCACAGGCGTTGCCGCTGTCAAGCTTGGCCGCAAGTTCATAGGAATTGAGATACACGAGCCTTACTTCGACATCGCCGTGCGCCGGATCTCCGACGCACTGAAACAGCCCGACATGTTCATTGAAAAGCCGAAGTCGGCGACGCAGGAAACGCTTGGACTCTGAGGGAGATTGCGATGCCAGCTATCTCTTAAGGACCATATCTGGCCGATCTGATCCATGCCCGTATCCAATCTCCAATTCGCTGCCGACATCGAACGCTGGGCAGAAGCGACCGAAGCCAAGCTTCGCGCCGTCTTTCGCATGTCCGCCCAAGACGTGATCGAGGTCATGCAGGAGGTTGGGCCGTCGAAGACCAATCCGGCAAGCACAGGAACTGGCCGCATGCCTGTCGATACCGGGTTCCTTCGCGCATCGCTCAAAGTGCAACTGAACGCTGACCCGCCGCCTGCGAATGTCGCTAATCCGAATCCGGATGGCCGGTTCTCATTCAATCCAGCAGCAGCAACGCTCGTGATCAATCAGGCAGAGATTGGGGACCGGGTTACGGCAGGTTTCACGGCGAATTATGCGCGGGAAGTTGATCTGGGAACCTCAAAATTTCCCGGCTATCACTTCGTCGAATACGCATCCGGACAATGGCAACAGATCGTGCGGCGGAATGTTGAGAAAGCGAAGGGGATTGCGGCGTGACAACAATCAAAGTAATTGCGGCGAAACCGGAGACGCCTGGTGGCATGATTCCGACGTGCGGCACTCGGCTTTTCGTGAACGACACGGAAATCACGAACCTTGAAACATTCGCGGTCAAAACAGACTTCGGCGATGCAAACGATATCCCGAAAACAACCGTGATATTCACCGTATTCGGATCGGTCGTCGATATGGAGCGAGCAGAAGGTGCGTCGGCGTGATCGTCAAAGACCCGAAAAGCCAATATCAAATTGGAGACCAAGTAGTTCTCCTTTGCGAAGGGGTATATGCGACCGTGGAAGGGTATTTCTGGGATCAGACGATCGGCCAATATCCTAAGATCGTAGGCTATAAATTATCGTGTGGTGTCACAGTGTCGGGAAACATGATCGCACCGCGCGCGCATCTCGACGCTGAATCGTGATCGATGTCCACATACCCCGAAACCATCATCACGGAAGCGCTGTTCGCGCATCTGACAACCATGCCAGGACTGGCAACGCTGCTTCAGTCGAGCACGTCAACGCCGCCGATTGCCTATCCCAACGCAGCCTTCACGCCTCCGAAGGCCACGGACGGAACCGCGAAGCCCTATCTGCGCGTCTATGACGTTCCATCTCCGCCTGACGGGATCGACATCCCAGGCGATTACATCCGGCGCGGCGGGACATTTCAGGTGTCCGTGTTCTGGCCGCTCGGCGTCGGCATCATGGCTCCGAAGGAAGCGGCAGCAGCGATCGGCGCACACTTCGCGCTCAACACGATCATCGAACGCGGCACGCAGCGCATTCGCATTGCCCAGCCGCCGCGCGTGACATCGGAAATCGTTGAGTCCGACATCATGAGCATTCCGGTTCTCATTCAATACGACGTACTCCCATGACCAAACCGTGTGACGACGCGGCCAAGGAATTCCGCGCTTATATCCGCGCGCTCGCCGGGCTTCCATGCGCCTGGGATCGTGCATCTGATGGAATGCGCGACTGGTATCGCAGCCTTGCCGACCGCTATGGCGACAAGATCGGGAAGGCGCGCAAGTGAAATCCGACTCCACCATCCTCGCCCGCTGCCTTTATGAGCAAGCGCATAGCACAGGCCCGCGCTGGTCTGAACTGACGCGTGTTGAAGCCGATCTATGGACCGAGCGAGCGCGCGAACTGATCAACAAACTTGATCTGCACGGATACCGGCTGACGTACATCCCGCCGGAAGCGTGATCCCGCTACTCAGCGGGTGAGCCCATTAAAGACCGGCTTGGGCAACCGGACTTAAGCGCCGTCGTGAGACGCCGCTGCATCGGCCCGTCGTGAGACGCGCCATTTCCCACTTGATGGAGCCCAGCTATGGCAGACCTATACCCCGTCGCGGGGATGAAAATCTATATTGGCGGCACGAAGGCCACTCAGAGCAGCGATTTTGTCGCCGGAGATTTCGCATCCGAAGTTTGGACCGAAATCGATGGATGGGAAACCTGCGGCGCATTTGGTGATGCGGCACAGGTTATCACGACATCGCTTATCAACCGCGGCCGCGACCTGAAGCAAAAAGGCACCAAAAACGCCGGGTCGATGCAGTGTAACTTCGCACAGATCGACGGCGATGCTGGACAGACTGCGTTGCAAACGGCATCTCAGAGCACCAGTAACTATGCATTCCGCATCGACGGTTCGGAAACAGGCGGGACGCCGAGCAAGCGGTATTTCGTCGGCCTCGTGATGGGCTTCTCCGAGCAGGGCGGAAGCGCAAACTCCATTCGCATGGTTCAAAGCAATATCGAAATCAACTCGAATATCGTCCGCGTCGCCGCCAGCTAATGCGGCTTGATAAGCACGCTGATGACAGGCTTCACAAAACTGATGGAGAAAAGAAATGACTGATCTTGTTATTACGGCCGCCAGCGTTCTTCCGGGCGGCGATGCTGTGATCGAAAACGGCAGAGCCGGAGCGACCATTACTGCCGGGCAGGTGGTGTATAAGGAAGCGGCGACCGGCAAGTTCAAGTTGACCGATACGAATTCCGCGACGGCTGAGGTCAAGAACGCATACGGCATCGCTCTCAATGGCGCCTCTGACGGCCAGCCGCTCGGCGTGCAGAAGTCCGGCAACCTCACGCTCAACGCCGTGCTCACCGCGGGGACGGCGTACTATGCCAGCGAGTCACCGGGCGGGATTCAGTCTGCGGCCGATGTGGCGACGGAGCACGTCGCGTTTCTCGGCATCGGCACGAGCACGACCGTGCTCAAGTTGATGATCCTCAACTCCGGCGTCACGGTCGCATAGGTGGCTAATGGATATCAATGACCTCGAAACCCCCGAAGCCGTCGTCCGCAAGGTCGAGGGTGGGACGTGGATTGATGAAATCCCCGAATGTCCCGGCCTTCGGCTGCGCGTGCGCGGCATCGGGGCGAAGATGTATCAGGCGGAGCTGTCTGCACGGCTACGCGATGTGCCACGCAAGGAGCGTGATCGCAACGGATTGCCCAATCTCGATGCGCATCTGAAGGCGCAAGGCATCGCTGCGGCGAAGCAACTGCTGCTCGAATGGGAAGGGCTTGAATCGAACGGCGAGCCGGTTCCATACGATCCGCAGCTTGCCAAGAAGCTGCTCACGAACCCGCGTGGAAAGCTGCTTGATGCCGTCGTGTGGGCGGCCCGTGTCGCCGACAACGAGGCATCCGACATCGCTGAGGATATCGAAAAAAACTGATCGAGGCCGTCGGATGGCGGATGTCTCTTCCGGAGAACATCACTGCCATTCTCGACGGTCACGAAGCACGGGGAGAGCCAATACCGGATCAGTATCGGCATCCCGAAGTCTTGCCAGAGGCGCAGTTCTATCTAAGCGCCTTCTGGGCGCTCCAGCATGATCGCCATCTCGGCTTTGGTGGCGGTGGCGGAATCCCGTTTTCGGCAATCGATCGCTACGCGCGTCGGCTTGGCTTACAGGACGACGAATTCTGGGTGTTCGAGGATATGATTCGCGCAGCTGATGGTGAGTGGCTCAAACACAACGCGGAAAAAAGCGACCCGAAAAAGAAGCGTGCGGCAGTGTCGAGTCAGCCGCTCACGCCGCAGCTCTTCGATGCGATGTTTGGGTGAGATGTGCTGCGGATTATTTCCGGATGGGCCGCCCGTAATCGTCCAAATAAGCGCCGTCTGGAGTCCGAAACTCCAAGCGATTGCCCCAGACTGTTAATCCATTGCTGTCCGGCGGGTGAAGTCGCACCTGCCAAGCATCTTTGTGGCGATCAATGACCGTGACGGCAATGCCGCCGCGGATGGCTCCGCAAGCCATGGACTTAAGCCATTTACTGTCGTCGGCAATTACCGCCTGATAAGCCTCCTTGAGGTTAAATGGGAATGCGCAGACAACAGCGCCGTCGCGAGTAACGACCTTATCGACGACGGAGTCGGACGCGTCGCTAGCTGATGAGGCTAGAGCGCCCATCAGGCCGATCGCCACTGCAAATCTGGTCATAGCCGTCCCTCCGATAAACGGCGGACTATAGCCCCACAGCATCAAACCGACAACCTGGACGATTGCCCGTGGATATCGCTGCCCTCGGTCTCAGCGTCGACTCTGGCCCGCTTTCTCGGGCGGTCCAAGAGTTGCGGCAAGTGCCTGCCGCTGCGCGCAGTGCTGCGGCCGGGGCTGATCAGGTTGTCGGTGCTGCCGAGCGTATGGCGCGCGCCATGACGCAATCGACAGCAGCCGCTAATCAAAATGTGCGAGCGCTGCAAGTCGTCGGTTCAGCAAGCCGCGCCGCCATGCAGCAGATGGCTAATTCATTCGCAGGCGTGCGAGACTTTCCGACAGAGTCTCCGATAGCCTACGGGCGTGCGCTCGACGAATTGCGGGCGAAATACAATCCGTTGTTCGCGGCCGGGAGGCAATATCGAGAGACGCTTCAAGACATCAACGTGGCCCTGAAAATGGGGGCTATCAGCGAAAAGGAACGGTCAGAGGCGATCGCGCGCACCAAAGCGGAGTTTGCTGGTCAGGTTGCCGGCATCAACGCAACGAGCGCGGCATTGAGGGGGAATGCGAATGCACTTCGCGCCGTAGCAATTCAAATTCCGGATGTCATCCAGGGCATCGCCATGGGCCAATCCGGTTTTCAAATCTTTACGCAACAGGGTTTGCAGACGGTGCAGGTCCTGGGAATGCAGCCGGGCGGCATAGGCGGGGCATTCAAGGAACTAGGTAAATGGGCGGGGGCGTTTCTTACCCCGGCGCGACTGGCGGCAGGCGGCATTCTCGCAATCGGAACCGCGGCGCTCACTGCTGCCGTTCAATATCAAAGTGCTCAGCGGCAAATGTCAACATCGCTGCTCGGGTCCGGTCGCGCGTCCGGGGCAACGGTCGGCGACTTAAATCAGGCGGCCAGTGCCGGGGCATCGACATTCGGACTATCGATCTCAGAGGCGCGTGAATTTGCGGCGACGTTAGCGCAGACCGGAAAAATTGGCGTCGAGGAAATCGGCAAGATCGTCAAGGTCGGCCATGATGTGGCGACTGTATATGGTATCGATGCGAAGGAAGCGGCTGGACTGCTTGCGCAGTCGTTCGCCGATCCAGTTCGTGGAGCGGAGAAGCTTAACGAGCGCCTTGGATTCCTCAGCGCGCGCATGCAATCCGATATCGCGAGTCTCGTTGCGCAGAACCGCCTCTATGATGCGCAGCGCCTTCTACTCAGCGGCGTCGCCAGTGGTGTCGAAGGAGCGCAAACCAGCCTCAGCGGTATGGCAAAGGGGTGGGCCGCTGTCGGCAATGCCATCTCGAATGCATGGAATAAGCTCGGGGAATGGACATCGCGCGCGTTGAATATGGTTCCGCCGGAAACGGACCAGCGAATCGACGACTTACGCCGCGAACTGGAATCCGTTGGTGGCGAGATAGAAGTCCAGCAGCATCTGCTTGAAAAGGGATATGGATCAAACGCGCTTGATGAGGCGATCGTCAAGCAGCAGATGCTGCGCGATGAACTTGGCCGGTTGGTTGCGCAGCAGGAGAAATACACGCAATCAGTAAAAGAGACACAAGCAAACATTAACTCGTTGCGGATATCTGATGCGGCTAAAAAATACAGCCCGGAGATAGAGCAACGGCGCGTGATAGAGAGTGATGCAAAAGCGCTGAAGGAAGCATTTGAGGAGATAAACCGAACTGGAGGGGAAAACTCAGAGTTACTTAAACGACTAGGAATGTCATATGAAGAGTTTGCGACATCTATGGATCGGGCCAAAGGCGCGGCTAAGGAATTCAAGGGCGAATACGAAAAAACGATCGCGTCGCTAAAGCTAGACATCAGCGCAGTGGGCGCAAAAGGCCCCGCTGCGCTCGGGAATATCGCCTATCAGAGGTCGCTTTTGCAATCCGGCTCAAATAGTAGCGAGGCGGTAGCCAAGGCCGAGCTAGATCGAACACTCGCCATCAAGCAGGCGCAACAGCAGATACTCGACACGCAGAATGCGCGCCTGCTCAGTTCACGACAAGCAACCGAGATGGCTCAGATGGAGTTGTCCGTTCTCGGCAAGTCCGTTGGCGAACAGGAGGCTATGCGCGGTAAATTGGCGGCCCGCCAACAGCTTGAGCAGGAGGCACTACAGACCTACGGCAGCCGCGATGCATATGACCGCGCGCATCTCGCATCTCTCGAAAAAGAGGTCGAGAAGCAAGCCGCAATCAAGCAACTGCTTGCGGAGCAGCAGTTGAAGCGTGATGTCAAATTCCAGACTGAAACGCTGTTTATGTCGCCTGGCGACCAGCAGATCGCGTCAACTTTGCGCAATGCATATGGCGATAATAAATGGAAATCGGAAATGGACGGAGCGCTTGCGCAGCAGATGCGCATGAATAACGCTCTCGTTGAGGCGAAAAATGCCGCTGTTGATTTCACCACGTCCATGGTCGAAGGCCTCGCCAAGGGCGAAGATATGGCGCATGTGCTTAACAATGCGCTTCAGCAGGTCGGAAGTACGTTAATACGCGTGGGCGTGCAGACGGCGGTTGCAGGGGCTGCAACAGGAAATCCGGCAGCAGCTGGTATGGGGCTGATCGAGATAGGGGTCGGAGCAGCAATAAGCTATTTTGCGAGCAGTAAACAGAAAGCCGACCAAGCCGCGCAAGCGACGGCCCAAGCCGCGCAGCAACTGGCTGAGGCCCAAAAGCAATGGGCTTCGATGGCCGGACAGGTCTCTAACTGGATCAAGGAGTGGACGACAGGGTTCTCTGGAGAACTCAGCAAAGCGATAGACAGTGCTCGCAGTCAGATGCAGCAATTTGCTGACGCGGCAGCGAAGGCACAGAATTCCGCTGGCGTGGCTGCTGCGCAAAACGCCTTCAATGAGGGGGTAAACCGCTCAATTATAGAGGCGATCAAGGCGCTTGGAGATTACGGAAGCAAGTCGAGCGATACAGCAAAGGCCATTGAAGAGGTAAATGATAAGGCCAAGGACCTTACTGATGTCCTCATTGAATTTGGGACATCTGCCGCAGACGCCGCCGATGTAGTTAATAGGCAACTTAATTACGCTCTCGGACAACTTGTAACCAAGTTCACCGATGATTTGGCGCGAAAAATAAATGATCTGGTTGGTGGCGGCTGGGTAAATCAGTTAAACGATCTGGTCAGCGAAGTCGTAAAACTCAGGCAGGACGCAGCCAGTCTCGGTGTTCAAACGTCGCTCATTGATACGTATTACGTCCTTGCTGCGCAACAAGTAATAGACAACAATAAACTAACGGGAGATTCATTTAATGCTGTTGCGCTTACGCTAGGGCCGCTCGGCTCTCAGTTACATGAATTCAGCGCAGCCGTCGAGGACACAGCACAAGCCGTCAAGCGCTCTACCGAACAAATTCAGCAAGCCATCCAAGGGTATCAAGATCAGCTATTTGTGTTGCAACAAGATCAGCAGACGCTTGCCGGAACGCTAGCTGTATTCGATTTGCAAGCGCAACGAGCGCGAGAAGAAGAGATACGGTTAGGCGGGCAGGCGCTCACCGCGTTGGAAGCGTTGCAAGCACAGCAGCGCCTCAATATCATTGCGGACTTCAATAAGCGGGCGCTGGAAGAACAGCAGCGAGCGGACGAAGAGCGGCTTCGTCAGCAGCAGCAAGCGGCGGAAGAGCAGAAGCGTATCTGGGATGAGGCCGCAAAATTCCTGCAAGGGGCGCTACAGAACATCCAGAATTGGATTTCGTCGTTTCTTGCCGGGTCGCAATCCCCGCTTTCTCCGTCTGCGCGTTTGGCGTCAGCGCAATCAACCTTCTCAACGCAATACTCGGCGGCGCTCGGCGGCGATCGTGATGCGCTAAGCGGGATTACCGGGAACGCGCAATCGCTTGTTGAAGCGATCCGTGCTGTCTATGGATCAACGACGGCGGGGCAAACGCTGATCAACAGCATGCTCAGCCAGCTTCAGTCCTTGCCGTCGCAGGTATCGCCCGAGCAGTTCATTATTAACGAACTAAAGCCTGCCGTTGAGGCAACAACAACGTCGGTGTCAGCGGTAACATCGGCGGTACATGACATGCAGATAGCATTGCAGTCTGCGCTTAATAGCTCAAACCCCAGCGCAATTGCGTCTGCGTTATCGACATACTTCTCGCAGCTCGACACCAACGTTAACGGTCTACTCGACTATAATGAGTTTGTTGGTGGGTTACATGGGATGGCGAGTGATAGCGCGCTCGCGCAGATGTTCAAAACTCTTGATATAGATAACTCCGGGTCTCTTTCGCGTCTCGAATTGCTTAATACAGCGACTGGTAACGTAAACACGAGCACACAAACAGTAAACAGTAGTATTGGTGGGGTGAAGACCGACACCACGTCAATGGCGACAAGTTTGTTGGCTCTGGCCCAAATATCAAATAATACAGGCACAACGTCAACAAATACAGCAAATACTTATACGACGCTGTTGACAATCTCAGCGACGCTAACAAACATAAGCACGCAAATCGGTAATGCGGGTGCTCAGTCATCGTTGATAGGGTTCTTAGATCGAATCCGATCAAACCAAGTTTCCGAACATAGTTCGTGGGGGGCGGGATACGCTGCGACTGGTTCTGTCTATGCGGGTGGGTCACTTATACCATCGTTCGGGGCTGGTGGTTATGTAGATGGCCCATCTCATTACTATGGCGGGCGCAATATCAATGTTGAGGGCGGAGAATACGTCATAAACAAACAAAATACCGCGCGGTTCCGCGGCGTACTTGATCAGATTAACTTCGGGCATCGCGCTCCGTCGAACGACAACACCGATATTATTCAGCGTCTCGATCGCCTTGAGCGCGCTATCGTCGGTGCAACGATGGCTAATGCGGAAATCGTGTCCAATAACATAGCCGACCTCAATAAGACACAGACAGAACTCAATAAGCGAACGCGCGTCAAGGCGGCAGCTCGGTGATTATTCTAGCGGAATTCGGCGTGCATGACGGATCGTCAGAACAAACGCTTTATCTGTCGACTGACGGCTACACGTCGCGTCCATCAGATACCCCGGCAAATCAATATTACATGCCGCGATTGCAATCAGTCGGACCGTACGAAGCGCATATGTTTTCCAGTGGGGACGGCCTCTCCGGCGGAACGATCGGGGGGCAAAGCGAAGTGGGTGTTGGGAGTGTGGTAGTCGCCAACGGACGGCCTTACGATGGCACTGAGCTGATCGACGACTGGATCGATTTTGCGTTTAGGGCAGTGACTATCCGGCGGGTTGAGACGGACAAACAATCGCTCGCGCAAGCAACGACGATATTTGTCGGGACGGCCGATCGGGTGGTGTCCACGAATTCACTTGAGAAGTTTGAGGTAGTGATATTTGACAGGCTATCTGACCTCAACATTCCGCTGCTCGTCAATCAGTATGCCGGTACTACAGTTGCGACAGGGATGGGCATTGAGGGGGAGGCGGACTTAGCCGGTCAACTAAAGCCAAAAATATGGGGCACGAAGCACAACGCGCAGTGTGTCGCGGTAAATATCTACGATTTATTATATCAAGTGAGCGATGGGGCGGTATCATCAATCGTCGCGTATGACGGCGGTCTTGCCCTCGACAATATCGGTGATTTTACCGACACTGCTGCTCTGGTAGCAGCATCTATTATACCGGGTCAATACGGAACATGCCTTTCTGTCGGTGTATTCCGTCTTGGGGAAACGGCTGTCGGCGCGGTGACTGCTGATGTAATCGAGGGAACGTCTCCTGCTGATCGAACAGCCGCTCAGGTAGTCAACCGCATCCTAGCGTGGGTGCAGGATATGTATCCGGGGTTAACGGTCGAGTTATCATCTGGGGCGATGGCGGCTTTGGACGCATTGAATAGTTCTGAGGTCGGCGTGGTAGTCAACGGCAGTGATACCGCGATAAGTGTTATCTCCCGTGTGCTTAATTCTGTAGGCGGGTGGATGCTTCCTGTAGCGACGAGTTCGTCGAAATTTGATCTAGGAAGATTCGAAGCGCCGGGCGGCACTCCTGTCGCGACTTTCGACTTAGACGATTGTTTCGGTGGGCCTCCGTCGAGAGTCGACACGGGCGACGGGCGAGGTATTCCGTCTTATAGGGTTGTCGTCAGGTATGATCAGATCGGGGTGACGCAGAGGGGGGATCAATTATTTGGGAATGTTTCCGCGGGACGAAGGGCCTATCTATTAGATGAATGGAGGCAGGCATCCGTTGAGGATACAGACCTTCTAAACCAATACCCTAAAGCGCCGACTGCTACGATCGACACATGCCTTATCAACCAAACGGATGCCCAAGCAGAGGCGGCGCGGTTGCTCGTACTCTACTCAGTACGTCGCGATCATTACCAGATGACGGTGTGGATGGACGACGCAACGGCCTGTGTCATCGGCAGTGTCGTTGAGCTTGTCTCCCGCGATGGACGCATGATGCTCGGGACTGAGGCCGGTGCGGGGAAGCTCTTCCGAGTCATCGGACGACGCGACGACTACGACGACGTTCCGCGCGTCACGCTTGATCTCTGGGGGTGAAGCTTGGCCGATTCTGACATCACGGTATCCGGTTTATCCGCATCCGGGGGTATAGCGCAAATAGTTCTTACTTGGGATACTCCTTATGACCCCCATAGCCCCGGAGGGCTCCCGTATCTACAACTTGCGGCGATCGAGATATGGGCGGGTCAAGCGGACGATTTCGGAACGGCAGCGAAGATCGGAGAGACGGTGGGCGCCAATATGTACGTCCACGCTGGAGTTTCGCGCGGCGCTATATGGTATTATTGGATTAGGCCACGGAATAACTCGGGTTCATATGGGGGCATCCACCCGTCTAGTGGTGGGGTTATTGGTACTGAATCCAGCAATCTCATGCCGGGGGATACGGGTTACTTTACGACAGCCAACGGAATGATAGAGCAATGGGGGGTCATAGTAGGGTTGGAGACCTTGCCGCTTGATCCAGACGGAATCGGGCATCGCATACTGACATTCCCTGTTGTGTTTCCAACGCGGTGCGTTTGGTTTGGGCCGGTTGGCTGGGCCACGCCGACACCGGATGAGCATCCGATGGCATTCAGCGTTCGCGATGTAACAACATCCACGGCAAGCTTCAGCGCGTTTGTACTTGTGAGTGTTGGCTTCGAAAGTGTCGTCGAACCAACCTATCAGGGCACTAAAATAAGCTGGCGCGCGCTCGGGTATTAAAATGACTAATCTCATATTGCTTTATGACAATGCAGCTGACGAAGGGCTTTTGTCCGGGGGGGCATGGTCTCTCCCTCTTGTTAACATGCAGGACCCGCGCCCGACGAAGATGACGCAAAGCGCTGATGCAGCGCCTACATCGACTAAATTTAGAATTCAACTGACCGCCGCGAAAACATTTCGCGCAATCGTTTTTGGCCCAACGAATTATTCATCCGGAGGTTCCTATAGAATCAGGGCATATTCTGATAGTGGATATACATCACTTGTAGATGATACCGGCGTTATTATTCTAGGCTCGGAGCCTGCTCACACGCTAGATATGCACTGGACGGACGCGTATTGGTGGTCTGGCGCACAACCACTTGATGATCCAGGTAATGCGGCGGGTATATGGGTCATTCACGTCTATGACTCTGATACCACGGCGCAGTATTGGGATTTTCAGCTAGACAATCAATCAAACCCTGATGGGTTCTTGAAGATCGGTCGTCTCTTTATGGGTACGGCCTGGATACCGTCATTGAACTATGCGACGGATTCAAACCAGTTTTCGTTCACGTCCCTCACGGCACGGCAATCATCAGCGGGAGGGACAAGATACTATCATAGGCGTCGCGCAGCGCGTTCGTTCTCGTGGTCCCATCCGTTCTTGCCAAAAACCGAGGTAACGGACGACGTTTACCGCATAGCGGCGATAGCCGGAACTGATCGGCAGGTCTTCGTTATCCCCGACCCCGACGATATCGATCGGCGCACTACGCGGTCGTTTCTCGGAACGCTGGATGAGATGCCTAGTTGGGCGTTCAACAACTTCGACGGCGGGGGCGCGTCGACTGGTTTCCGTGTGACGGAAGCCGTCTAACCTATCTTCTAACATCAACGCATAGTATGAGAAGGGCGCGGCCTTAAGGCGGCGTTAATCACCTATGGCCTATCCCTGGCTTACTGCTGTATCCGATGCCATTACGCGGTTTGCGAGCTACTACAACGGCAACGCCTATAACGCGAGTACGAACCCTGGCGGGTATGATAACGACGGGCACCGTGTCAATTTTGTTCCGACGCTGCAAGATGCAGCGCTGATTGCTCAGGCTATTGCCGACGCTGCTGACTACACTAATACCAAAGCAACAAGCGCAGCAACGAGCGCGTCTGATGCCGCCAACTATGCGGCGAAAATGTCGGGCACATCGACAAGCTCCGTCGCGATAGGAACGGGGTCTAAGTCTTTTACGACGCAATCCGGTAAGTTCTTCGACATTGGCCGCGATCTGAAGATATTTTCTACAAGCGCTCCGTCTAACTATATGGTTGGGACTGGCACGGCGTACTCCGGTACAGCGTTGACAGTCAATGTCCCAACAGGAGGAACAGGAGGGTCCGGAACTTATTCAGATTGGACGATACTGGTCACAGGGATTATCGGACCTACAGGAGCAACTGGAAGCACAGGCGCAACCGGAAACACAGGCGCGACCGGCAAAGCGGCGGGATACTCTTACACATGGAATACCAGCACCGCGTCGTCCGACCCCGGTTCCGGGCAGCTAAAGGCGAATAACGCTACATTATCTAGCGCTACAGCCGTTTATATCTCAGAGACCGATGCGGACTCTAACGCGATCGGGGCGGTGCTCGCTACATGGGATGATTCCACTTCGACGAATAAGGCGTTTGTCCATCTATACAACCCGCTTTCTCCTGCGAACTATTGGGACTTCTGGATAACCGGGACGCTCACTGACAACGGGACGTGGGATACGTTTTCTATTACGCATGTAAGTAGCGGCGGGTCATTTACTGGCGGTGCGGGTTTATATGCGATAGTCATCCGCACGGGCGACAAGGGCGATACCGGCGCGGCGGGAACCCCAGGGGGTACGGGGCCGACTGGCCCGGTCATCGCAATTAAATACACGTTCTCTACGACGACGACTGACTCTGACCCAGGGTCAGGCAATCTGCGATTCAATAGCGGGACGATCGGTAGCGTCACTAATTTATATTTTGATAATCTGGATGCTCTCGGCAATTCCGCGACTGCGTTCCTCGACGCGACTGATGATTCAACGAACACCGCTCTGCGCGGCACGTTGACGTTTGTCAATGTCAACACCCCAACAGATATCCTCATATTCAATGTAACCGGCGCTGTAGTTGACGGTACAGGCTATCGCAAGGTGCCGGTGGCATGGGTACAGGGCTCCCTGCCCAGCAACGGCGCGACGCTCGCCGTGTCATTTGCGCGAACTGGAAACAAGGGCGCTGACGGGGCTGGCTCGGGCGATGTGGTTGGGCCGGCCTCCGCCGTCGACACGAACATTGTGGTGTTCGATGGGACAACAGGGAAACTGGTCGAGGACGGCGGATCGAAAATTTCTGACCTGCAGCCAAAAGATGCGACGTTGACCGCATTGGCCGCGTTGTCGATATCGGCGGACATTGTTATTTACGGGACTGGTGCGGATACATTCTCTACCACCAGTCTGACCTCTGGAGGTCGAGCGCTCATCGGTCTCACTGGTGCCGCCAACAAAGGCGTGAAATTCGACGGCGCGTCTACCGCGTCGACATATGATCTGACAGCAGCCGGGCTTGCACTCCTTGACGATGCAGATGCGTCTGCACAGCGCACAACGCTTGGGCTTGCAATCGGAACTGATGTGCAGGCGTATAGCGCGAAATTAGCGGCCGTCGTCGCCGCGACGTGGGCTGCGGACAAGTTAATCTATCTTACAGGCACGTCTACTGTTGGCGTCGCTGACCTGACGACGTTTGCCCGGACGATCCTAGACGATGCAGACGCCGTAGCTGTGCGGTCAACGATAAGCGCCCAGCAGCAAGACGCCACTCTCGATGCGTTAGCGTCCGTTACGACGGCGGCGAATAAGCTCATCTATGCGACGGCGTCCGACACATTCACGACGACAGATTTTACCGCAGCCGGTCGTGCCCTTGTTGACGACGCTGATGCAGCAGCGCAGCGGACGACACTCGGGCTTGCGACGGTTGCCTCATCAGGCAGCGCATCGGACCTTGGGACTGGAACGTTGCCATCTGCGCGACTTGCTTCTGCTGACAAGCCGTATGGTCGACAGGCGATATTCATCCCGGCGTCAGCCATGGTGGCGAATACTACAAACGGACCGGCAAGCGGCTCTGTACAGACTGGGACTAACTTGGTGATGCTGCAAACACTCGACTATGATGCGACGACTGCCGAGAGCGCGCAATTTTCAATAAAAATGCCGCTGCAATGGGATGAGGGAACAGTAACATTCAGCGCTGTTTGGAAGCACGCCGCGACGACGACAAATTTCGGAGTAGTTTGGGATTTGGCAGCAGTAGCGCTATCTGACACTAACGCGGGCGATACCGCGTTCGGCACTGCGCAGACATCAACTGATACGGGCGGGACGACTAACGCGATATATCACAGTCCTGAGTCGTCGGCCATAACTATAGGTAATACTCCAGCCGCCGAGGATTGGGTTGTTTTTCGTGTTCGGAGAGCGCCAGCTAATGCCAGTGATACAATGGCAATAGACGCTGGGTTGTTGGGGGTGAACGTTTACATAACAACCGATGCGGGGCATGACTGATAATGTTATTTCTGGCTAGAACGGCGCTAATAAGGGCAAAACAGACGGCGTCCGCCGGTGGATATTATTTCACGGTAACTATTGGAACCCCAACTGACAGCATGGGAGCTGGAATAGCAACTGCATCGGCTACTCTTGCAGATAGCGTTGGCGGTGATGCTTTTTCATGGGGTATGTTGAAATTCGGTACGTGGTATATAGTAACAAACGCTTTTGGAACCTCAATCGATACCGGAGTTTCGACAGCATCAAACGATGTAATCAATGTGGCGTGGAATGCCGGAAACCTTTATTTAGGTATTAATGGGACATATCGAAATAGCTCTGGCGGTTCAGCGGGAACATCGCCAACGTCACCGACATTTACCGGAATAACAGGCACTGTTTATCCGTTTGGTTCGGCCAATACGACATCCAATGCCGTAACTCTGAATCCTTCCGCTACTCCTCCGTCTGGATACTCTGTATGGGGCGGCACATGGAATGCATCAGACAAGCACGCAAATGTCGTATTAACTGGCTCCAACTTGATAGCCAATCTAAGCGCAGACGGAACGGCGAGGTCGGTGCGCGGAACCGTATCATATAGCTAAGCGCGACAATCGCGGCGCCGCGCTCAAGCTAAAAACCGTTTAAGCCGCAGCAGGAGATGAACGATATGGGAAACAACTACGGGAATCAGCCCAACGCGCAGGCGTTGCGTGACGAAATCGACCGGCTTGTTACGAGCCTGAACATCAACGTCGACTCTCTCGGCCGTATTGGCGGAACCGGCACGGTCGTTTCTTATACGATCGTGAACGGCGGTCACGGCCCTTGGATTACGGTTAACTTCACCTAATCCACAAACCCCTGCCCGGCGGGGGTCATGCCGGGCAACTATCTCTAAGTATTGAAACAGAAAGTGTATCATGCAGACATGGCCCCGCCAGTCAGAGTGCGAAGCGTTCTATGGACACCCCGGACACGTCGACCTCGTGAAACTTATTCCACCGTATCAACTTTTCTACGATGCGAAGCCGATAAGCTTTTTCTATATCCATCCGAAGTGTCATGATTCCGCGATGCGCGTGCTGCGGCGTGTCGAAGAAATCTATGGCGATCGCATCCATAACCTCGGGCTTAACCGCTACGACGGCTGTTACAACCAACGCCGGATGCGCGGCGGAAATGCGTGGTCAATGCACGCATTTGGGTGCGCTATCGATTGGGACGCAGCGCGTAATCAGTTTCGCGAAGATCATCGCACCGCGCGGTTTGCTCGGCCTGAATACAAAGACTGGCTTGATGCGTGGGAATCTGAGGGGTGGGTGTCGCTCGGTCGAGCGCGCGACTTCGATTGGATGCATGTTCAGGCGGCGAGACTTTGATCGGAGGTTTTTATGAACTCTTGGAGTTTTTTAACGACAGCCCTAATCTGCGCAACGGTTATTTGCGCGCCGATTGTGTGGTCATATTGGTTTGACGACAAAAATGTCCGTTGATTTCGGCGCTCAAGCCGCGGCCATCATAATCGTTTTCCTCTTCTTGTTGTCGGGCTGCGCGACGGTTTCCGTCGGCCCGGTCGCGCCGGTGAAGAATCTCCCGGATTACTGCAAGTACCGCTTCTGTTATAATTCGATCAATCAGACGAATCCGAAGCATGAGCGCCGTTGATTGGTTCTTTGCCTTCTGCTTTTCGGCATCGATTGCGACGATTGTCGTCATCGTGGTTGGCGCGGAAAGCCTGATTGGTGGCAACCATGAGCGACATTGACCCTGGGACCCCGGCGAACGGTTGGTTGAGTGCCTTGACAGCACGGGAAGAGATCAATCGCCGCGCCGTCGACATTGTGAAACTGTTGGCACCTCATGCGCGCCCAGACTATCTCGCCGCCTTCGACGCCGGTGATGCTCTCTTGGCGCAGCACGGCATCACAACGCCGCTGCGCTTGGCGCACTTCCTCGCGCAAGTCATGCATGAGACCAGCGGCCTCACGATCGAGGAAGAAAACGGCGACTACAGCGCCGAGCGATTGGTCGCGGTGTTCGGCGGTCAGCGCCATCGAGTGACTCGCGCCGAAGCGTTGCAGCTCGCGCATAAGCCGGAGGCGATATTCGAGCGCGTCTACGGGATAGCAGGCGCACACAACCCACGCATTCTCGCACGCGAACTCGGCAACACTTCACCGGGCGATGGCTACCGATATCGCGGGCGCGGAGTTTTGCAGACGACAGGCCGCGGAAACTATCGGCGCATGGGCCAGAAGTGCGGTGTCGACTTCGAGGCGCACCCTGAGCTGGTCGTGTCGGCGGAGCATGCGCTCAAGCCGGCCCTCGCCGAGTGGACCGAGGGCAACCTCAACGCTGCGGCTGACCGAGACGACATCGTGGCGATCACTCGTAAGATTAACGGTGGACTCAATGGTCTGGCGAGTCGGCGTGCATGGCTCGCAAAGGTTAAGCGCGTGATCGGAGCCTGAAAAATAGCGCTATCATCCCCCATCAGCAAGCACAGAGGATTCACGAAATGCCTGAGACAATGCCGGCACCAAACAATACTGAACTGGTTACGGCCATCGCCGGGGGCGTCGTCCGTTCCGCAATGGTCGCAGCGAGCGGCGCGCTTATTTCGTTCGGGTGGCTCGATCCTGCGTCGGCCAATGCCTTTATCGCCATCGGTTCCGGAATCGCCCTCGGTGCGATCGGGTTCGGGTGGTCCGCGCTTCAGAAATGGCTTATGCATTCAAAGCTTGTCAAAGCTTATTGGGCGGAGCTTCCGAAGTGAAGCGCTTCATCGACGCGCATCAGCGAGAGATATTCGACGCTGTAATGAATGCGCGCGTCGGCGACATGATCGAGATCAAGCCGCATTCGATCAAAGGGAAAACATACGCGCGTATCGGTTTGATCGTTATGGGGCCTGGGCGGTATGAACCAGCGGGCGTTCGCCACGGGCAAGCCGTTGAGGCATGGGAGGCGGACGCTAAATGATCGCCGAACTCGCTCCCGTAGCGGTGAGGGCGTTTCAGTATCGCGCAGACATTCAACGACTCGTCGAGTTGTTGGCGCCGGTAAAGGAAACGCTTGACCGCGCCCGCGCTGAGCATGTTGGCGACGATCCGATATTTGGAACAATCCGCGTGACCGCTGCAGTAACGGCAGTTCTTTCCCCGCGCCTTGCTGAGATCGAAGCGCTTTATGAGCGGATTAACATGCGTGTGCTGCAAGGACACGGCGCGGAACCATGGACCAGGGCGCGCTATCAAGCCCACCTGAAAAGCCTCGGTCTGTACCGAGGGAAAGTAGATGGCCTGCCCGGAAAACTCACCGAGGAGGCCGTCGCGGCTTTCCAGCGTATGAAGGGAATGAAGATTGTCGACGGGGATGTCGGCCCAGCGACGACGGAACTACTGATCGCAGACGGGGCATAGGCCCAACAGGAGAAATCAATCATGGATGTGCTATCAATCATTCAACTGGCGGCCGCTTTGGCCCCGACTGTAAAAAGCATTCTCGACGCTGCAACTGGCAATGCGTCGATTGTCGAAAAAATCAAGGATATCTCAGCTCCGCTCGCCGGAATCCTTGAGACTGTGGGCGAGACGCTGTTTCCGAAGGCTGCCCCCGCGCTGCGCGTCGCAGCCGGCGCAATGGCGGCATTCGATCCTGACGTGACGAAGTGGGTTCAGGGATCGCTTAATGTGCTTGTCGATCCGTCGCCTAACCTCGCTGTCGATGGCCGGTACGGGCCGAAGACCCGTGCCGCCGTCGAGCAGTTGCAGACGAAATTGGGCCTTCGGGTCGACGGATGGGCTGGGACCTTGACGCAGGCTGCCATTGCTTCGGCGCTTGCAGCGAAGCCGAAGCTCTAATCCGCACGGATCAGGTGAGCTGGACCAGGGCGCTACTCCGGGCTTTCCAGATGCGGGACGACTGCAATTCGCCCCGCATCATCTGCTCCCCCTCGGGGACGTACAGCCGAGAGAGCCCCCCCCAGTGTGGCAGAAGGACGTCGGTGATGGAAGTCGTGAATGTAGGTGGCGGGCTCCCGCCTATTTCGTGGGCCGGGCTTGGGCTGATCGTCCTGTGCGTGACAACGACAGGCGGCGGGCTCATCGCCTGCCTTCTGTGGATTTACAGAGAACTGAATAATCTTCGGTCGGAAACCGCCGCTCACCGAATAGAGGTCGCTAAAACATACGTCTCTACAGTGACAATGCGGGAAGTCGAGCAGCGGTTGGAAATAGCACTTACAAAAATGAGCGACCGACTCGATAAATCGATCGACACGATTTTGGAATTTGTGGCGAAGAATCAGAGGTAGGGTTACTCACCTTGTTCGCCGCTCGTGGTCGACTAGGGCCTGAAGCGGTTGTTTCTGATCAAGCGGGAAACTGTATATTCGTTCGGCTCTGCATGCTCAGTCACCCGGCGGCAATCATTCTATTGAAGTGCCCGCGTCCGCCGGCCTGCCCGTAAGTATTAACTACCCTGTGCATGCCACCACCTGCTTTTTTCCCGGCTATCGAATAGGCCGTTACGTCTCGCGTAGGCAACAGCTTCAACAATGGTGTGCAAAAATTGTTTGCCGTCTCGATGGGGCTCCCATCTTGTGCGCGTCGATTCTATGGCGTCGGCGCTAATTTTGTCGATACCGTGTAGGTCGCCCGATTTTCTTAATTCGGCGTGGAATTCCCAACCCCAAAACGGGTCGTAGCAAAGATACCTGCCGTCGCGCGCTTCTAGAACTATGCCATAATCAGTATCGACCGGCATGCCATGGTAATAAATCACAAAATCTCCGACGCATAACGGTTCTGATGTTTTAGGCATCGGCGTTACTCACTCGTTTCGGTTATGGTCAGGCCAAAACCGCCGTAGTAGCCGTTATGCTCGTTGTGATTTACGAGCGTGATGAATCCTTTGTCTGTACCCACTTCAACAAATACCTGCTCGTGCTCGCCGTATTCGTCCGGAATGTTCGGGCCGTCTTTTGCTTCGATACGAACAAGAATTCCACCTATGATGGTTGCGAGATCGTCGTCAGTGGTTATATACCGTGACTCACAACACGACTGAGCATCGTCCCATATCTCAATTATTTTGCCACCACTCAGTTTTAGGCGTAGGCGTTCTTCTTTCATCTCAGCCGCATCGATGCGCTGTCCATAGTACTCTGATGCGGAATGCTCTGATCCCCCACCGAGGATGTGCATCATTGCTCCAAATCCGAGATTTTGCATCGGCGCTACTCACCATCCGGGACGCGCTCGAATCGTCCATCGAGAAATTCGTCGGTTGGCATGACCCAGAATACGTCGCCGCTATCAACTTTGCGATATACGGTCCATCCTCCATCATCATATTTCATTTCAAACTCTGGCTCAGCCGAGCATTGCAGCCCAGCGCGGTGCGTTAGCACGTCGTAGACAGTTCCGCGCTTCTTGTGTCTCCAACGGTTCATTGGGGGTCACTCACTTCCGGAGTATCTCAGGAAAATCAGAGGCGTCGATAACTTCGCCGTCCCTTGTTGCCTTCTTAGCCCCACTCAACGTAAGCCAGAACAAGTGGTCGCCGCCGAAGCCGTCCCGTTTTTCGGTCACAGCATCCCCAGCGGAGACCATTTCAGTCCAGTGACTAAAATCGCTGTGTCCTGGGCCGGCGCAAAAATAATTACGGTAAGACTTGTTGTCGGCGTTCGGGAGCCCGAGCGCGTGTCTCGCAAGCTCGATTTGATCGGGCGTCATTGGGGTCGCTTTGCTTTCTCGATGCGGCGCGCGGCATCTTCAACCGACCATCCGTTCATGTCGCGAACCCATCCCGGATAATCCGCGCATGAAAACGTGAGCGCCAATCCGTCCTCGACGTCCATTCCGACTGAACGCACAATGCGGCAGGCTGCGCGATAGGTCATCGGGGTCACTTTCTATTGATGCCAGTCGATAATCTCGTTGGCGTGTTTGATTGTCGCTTCGTGCGCTTGTCGCTCGGCGGATAATTGATCGCGCAGCCGCTCGATCTCCGTCACCAAAACCTCGTCGAGATAGTCCGGCTGTCCTTCATACCGCGTGCGTCCAGACGATTTGGTCTTCACAATCGCAATCGCTTCATCGGCGGTCATTGGGCGTTACTCACCAAAATTTCAGGATGAAGTGCAGAGCGACGTAGCCGACGGTGCTTACAACCATCAACCAGACAACTATTCCTGCGATCGGAACCCATGTAGGCATCGGCGTTACTCACCTTTGAGCGCGTCGTTGATTAGTTTTGCCACTTCGTCTGTTGTGCCGGCCGCTCTCACACGGCTTCCGTCCGCTAGGATCACTTCGGTGCCTCCGGGGTAGGAGTGGTTAGTTCTGATAGCGACTACTGCGGTGGGCTCAACCCAGCCATTTTCTTCGCCACCTAGGCTGATTAGCTTTTTTACCATCGGCGTTACTCACCTAGTTCTGAGTTGATGTGCTTGATTGCTTCTTTCATATCCTGCTTCGCTAGACGTAGGCCAAGGCGCAGCCGCTCGATTTCGTCGGCCGCGCGGCAGCGGAAGCATTTGCATTCTGCATATTCTGATCCATGACGAAGCTCGTCGACCACATCAACCATCGGCGTTACTCACCATTCATTCAGTTCAGCGTAGATTTCTGCATCATACCGCCGGCTGCATGCTCCGCACACCCGATAGACGCGTCCGTACATCCCTTCCTCATAGTCGCGCCTGTCGCGGAGGTCTGTAGCGTCTTTGTTACACCAATCGCATTCACCAGTGCGGGCTTCTGCCGATCGATTGTAGGCACGAATTTTGTCACTACATTCTTGGCAACAGTCCCATAGTTCGGAGCCGAATGAGTCGGTCTCTCCCTGAATGCGCGCCACTGCCGGCCGATCAGGATGTTCGTCGCACATTGCGCCGTCCGGTAGGTCGTGCGTAGTACCGGCGAGGGTGGAAATTGGTCCCGTGACATCACCCATCGGCGTTACTCACCAGTCAATTGGCTGATACGAGTTTTGCGATACTCGTCAGCCTCATCGAAGTTCTCGGCGGTTAGATTGGGGAAGCGCTTACGCATATCCGCCATCGCGCGGACGGCGGCATCACGATATCGCGCGCGTTCTCCGCCAAGCTCTGGATGCTTGGCTTCGTAGGCATCGTTCGCCAATTTCCTCCGCATGGCGTTGCAGACGTAAACCATCTTCCCCTCCCTGATTGTCACAGCCAATTTACTCCCGGCTATTGACAATGTCAACAGCTTTGGTAACATTCCCACGAAATAGCGGATGGGAATGTGCCATTGCTGCGAGGATACGTGCGGTCGATCCCTGGATTATCGGAGGTGCGCCAACGCGCAGCACTTCACAAAGCCGGTATTCCGGCTCGTGATGGCGCTCCGATCTATTCGGATAATGTCGGATCATTCCCGGCGCAGCGCAAGGCGCTCATACGTTCTCTTCGTCCTGGCGCTGGGGATATCGTCGTTGTCGCGATGCTCTGCTGTTTGGCGAAGGACAGGAATGACCTTCGTGCCGTGATGCAGGCGATTGCGGATCAGGGCGCAACGGTGCTGGAAGCGCAGACCGGAAGACAGTCGAATTCGCCGGATTGTACGGCGATGACGCTTGATGCGGTGCATTACTGGTCGAGCAGGAACAAGTTCTTTACGGACGCCGATGAGGCCAGAGAGGCCGGCGCCATCGGCGGCAAGACGACTGCTCAACGTGTTCGCAATAGCCGTATGCCGCTCGACATGGCGCGGGCGATCTGGGCCGGCAAAGAGAACATCCATCGCAGCAACGAAGATGTGCTGCACCTAATCAATAAGGACAGCCGTTGGAAGGTGAAATGGTCGATGACGACGGCGTACCGGCTGCTGGGGAAGCGCGAAGCATTTCCCGGTAGGCGGGCTAAGAAGAGGTAAATACATGACCATTGGAATCGTAACGCCGCCGTTTGTCGGGGTGTACTGCCCCCGGCCGTACACGCCGCCACCGAAGAATGATGAGAAGAAGTAGGGCGGCCCATGAAAGAGTTTCTAGCTCTATGGCGGTCCACAAAGGCGTGGCCGTGGGGCTTTAGATTATTAGCGGTGATTGCTGTTTGCGCCCGCTTGTTGGCAACGGAGTAACGCACGGAATGAAGGGGCGCGTTCCAGGACCGAGGCCGAAAGGAAAATCGCGTGTGGCGAAGAAAGAGGTTCGTGCGTGGGCCGGGTTTGTCAACGGCCGTCTTGATGAATGGCTATCAGGATTTTATGACATCGAACATTTGGCGATCTTTCGGAGAAAGACTGATGCTGTTCGATGCCACGAAGACGTGCGCCGAGTTCGGATCGTGATTGAGAAGGAGTAACGCACATGGACTGGCGACCAATAGAGACGGCTCCGAAGGACGGAACGGCAGTTCTCGTTGCGTGCTCTGAAGCAAACAACATTTTTATTGGCGTTTTTCGCACGTGGTACAGTGACGCTGTGCGCGGAGATGTAACCGGGTGGTGGAGTAATGGAGCGAAAAACTCGTATCAGCCTGACCAACTTTTATTGAAGCCGAATTATTGGATGCCGCTTCCAGAACTCCCAAATGAAAAGTGACGCACGCGATGGCGGATGATGTTGACGGCTTCGTCCCCGGCGCGCGACCGCTCTGCGTTTTCTGCAATGCGCCATGGACCGACGACATGGTGAGGGTGTTTGCCGAGTCGCAGGTGTCGACTGGATACTATGGCGACCCAGACGGGGTTAACACTGAGGCTACGATCGATATCACCTGTAGAAGCTGCGGACGGCTGATCTACCGCAAGGAGTGCGCGGCGGATACATGGCTTTTCAAAACAGAGCTAAAGTGAGTGAGGCACGCATGGCCAGTGTTCTGCACTTCACGCTTGAAGGAACGGACCAAGCGGTCTGTGGCGCGCGCACGTTCCTATGCGACGAGTGTACGGACGATCGCCGGTACGTTGACTGCAAGCGCTGTAAGAAGACGAAGGCATTCATCGTCTATGACCAGACTCGCTTCGATGTCGATGTCTGGAACCATGAAGGCGACGTGATCCGCTGGTTCCGCCGCGTCACGGCCGATGAGGTCGACGGTATACGCAAAGAATACGAAGACAACCAAACGGTGACTGTTGTCGCTACAGAATGTGAGTGACGCACGCCATGAAGCCCCCCCGTCGTGATCAGCGCCGAAGAACAGTCAGCGTGGGATGACGTACTTCTCCACGCGACGGAAGCTACGCGCATTCGATGCAGCGATTCCGATAAGGCCGTCGCCAATCTCAAAGCCACCCAAGATGCGCTTGGTCGGTTGCTTGAGATTTTGAACCGAGATGAAAAGTGACGCAGACATGGCTGGCTGGGAAAAGATCGATGAGTCTACGCCGCGAGATAGGCCGATCCTGTGTTGGGCTATTGGGTGGGAATGCCCTGTTGTTCTCCAATGGAAAATTAATTCGAATATAGCTGCTATGCTGAAGTCTGACGACGGCACAGAATTAGCCGCATCTTACTTTGGTGTTCTTGGAGAGTTAAACGATTACGAATTCGCTACGCCGGACGGGCGGCCAACACATTGGCTAGATTTTTTACCATTGCCTGGATTGGAAACGGACTAACGCACAGATGAGACACTACGCTCGCAGGAGCCCATCGGGAGCAGTAGAGATCGTCGATCGCGAGTTCGATTTTGTGCGAGCGATATTGCCGTATGACTATCGGTTCACATGCAACGCTGATCAATGGTCTCAAGCAGAGGCGATCTGCACAGCTCTCGAAGGGCCGATGGCGTCGCAAGGAATTCTCTCGGTCGAAAAGGACTAACGCAGGCCATGCGTGATTGGATTCATAGCTGGGCTGTTTGGTCGCACATCTTTTTATCCGTAATGCGTAAACGGCACGGGCGCGGTGGAGACTTCATCCGCGCGCTCCGCTCCGCGCGATGCGCCCGATGGATAGTGTGGGGGCAGCATCGCGGGCATAGGCTGTGGCTGATCAACGCGCGTCCCCGCGCCCGTTCGAACGGCTGACGAACGCATACGAACACCACCTCGCGAAATCAACGGGTTGCGAGCGACCCGCCGTCACGGATCATGTACGGCACGACCGCCACAGGCTCGCCACAGAATAGCGTGAACGAAACGCGATTAGGGGCCGGTAGAAGCCGCTCTTTCTGCTGACTTTTCCGATTATCCAGGAATCGCCGCTTGTTTACACCGAGAGGGTCGGCGGTTCGAGTCCGTCACCGCCCACCAACAAAATCAAATGCTTAAAGTAAATTACGTCAGCGTCGCTGTCTTTGTCCGCCACAAGCCTCGCCACAAATACCGCCGCCACTGGACCCGCCACCGATACGCCGGCCGATCGCTTCGCTCGCACGCTTGAGGTGGTCGGGATGGTGGTGTCCATAGACGCGGGTGAGCGTGAGCGTGCTCATCCCGAGGTAGCCGGCCGCCTCCCATAAATCAGTTCCGGACTGCATTAACCACGTTGCCGCCGTGTGGCGCAGCGTGTGCGGCGTGACGTCGGGCATCCCGGCGTCGATCGCCAATCTCCTGAACGCCTTGGAGATGCGGAGCACGGGGCGGCCGTACCATGTCACAGGCGCAACGTCGCCGCGGAGTTCCCAACGGCGTAGGTGCGGCAGAAGGCGAGGCGAGATGGGAATGGTCGGCTGGCGCTTGTTCGTCTCTGCGCGGCTTTGCGGGCGCCGGTAGAAAATGCCGCGCGTCGTGTCTATGCGCCCGCGCGTCGGGGACGGAATGAAGCTGGCGCCGCATACTGCTCCCGCCCGCGTACCCGTATAGAGCGCCACGAGGATGAAACGCGCGAGGTGCTGGCGCGAAGCTCGGTCCGTCCGGTGGCCGTGCTGTTCTTCGCGGAATCGCCATGCCGCCCATAGAAGCCGGGCGGCCTCGCTCCGGGTCAGCCATCGCTCTCTACTCGGTGGACGGTCGGGCAACGCGATAGCCGGCTTGATCGAGCATATCCCTTCCTTGTAGGCATGCCCGATCGCGGCGCGAAGATCCTCAAGTTCCCGGCGGGCGGCCGATTGTGAACCGCGCGCTTCGGCGTAGGCCCTGCACAGTCCGCCATTTATTTCGGAGAGATAGCGGTCGCCTATCGCAGCGACCAATTGATCAAGGCGCGCGCAAGCCGCAACAGGGCGGGCTCGCTTCAGCGCTACGTCCCGCTTGTAGATTGAGAGCACGTCCGCGATCGGGATTTCATCGGCAGGACGTTTGCGCCTGGCTTGCGCTTCGTGCTTTGCGGCGATGTGCCTTGCAAGCGCTCTTTCAGCTCCTGCGATGTCGTCCTGTACGCATTCAGTGCTGCGGCTATATCCGCCGGCATCGCGGATGAACCATGTGGCCTGATGGGTGATGTGGCCTCTTGCGTCCCGGCGGGCGGGGCGCAGCCATAGCCTGGGGCCTTTGGCTCGACGCGGCATTTTTCGCGCATGGCCTCGATGTTCCGTAGCGTGGTGTAGTATCGCCTGCCGATTCGTTCGATGGCAAGCCTGCCCTTGTCCGCCTCCGACTTGAGAATTGCCGCCGACATGCTCCCGTCCGGGAAGGCAATTGCCGCAGCCGCGGCGAGCCGCAGCGGCGTATCAGGCGTCACAAGGTCAAGCGGGGGGATGATGGGGCGGGGCATGGATTAATCCGCCTCCTTTGCGAGCGCATCGATATTGCAGCGGTGAACGGAGAATGTGAGGGCCACGACGTAGGGGTTGGCGGCCCAAGAACCGGCGTCGTGCAGCTTTGACCAAAGCCGTCGAAAGCATTCGGCCGCAGTCGTTCCGCTGATAGCCTCTCCCACGCCGTCAACAATGAAGCAACCCGCGAACTTCCCGTCCAATTGGCGAACACCCTCCTTGATCGCATCTTCCTCGCTGATGTCCTGCAGCCGCTCGATCTTGACGGCGGTCACAAGCAGCGTGAGCCGCGAAGCCCAGCGCGGCATGTGGATGGAGGGAACGCGCGCACTATCTGTCGCTTCTGTTGGCCCGTAGCGGCCAAGGATAATTTCTCCGCGCCCGTCTACGTCATCCAGAAATCTCCCCTGCGCAGGAATTGGTCCGGCATCATGCCAAAGCCCCCAATTCCTCATCGCGCATAGGTTTTCCCGTACCCACAGCCGATCTCCGACTGAGTAGCGGATTTTTTGTCTCGTAATGACGCGGCCGATAGTGATCTGCGGACGCGGCTCTCCATCAATATGGAGCAGACTAATCGGTAATTCATTCCCATCGCCACCGATTGCTCTCTCCGGCTGTGGCTTAAGAATGCGCCGCGTCATTGTCTTGCGGCCGTCCAGCAGCGCGAGGACCATCGGGGCGGAGAAAATGATGGGGATGTCGGTCATCTCTCACCCCTCCTTTCCCGGGGCGGCTAGTTTCTCAACCAGCTTACTCAATTCTGCGACGCGCTTCTGCGCGCTATCGAGGTCCGCAAGCGCCTGCATATAGTTCTTCTCCGCTGATGCGCGTAAGTTTGCTTTTGCAACTTCGATCTGTGTGGCTAGCGCTCCAGCAAATCGTTCCGCCTGCTCTATTTCCAAAGAGACGTGTTCGACTGTTTCGCGCTTTCCGCTCGGAATATCGGTCTGGCAGAATTCGATGTAGACCTTGCTGCCATTGGCTTCGACTTCAGCCCACATGGTTCACCCCTCCTTTCCCGGCGGCGGTGGGAGCGGGCGATTGCGCGAGCTGAACGAACGTCCGTAGACCGCCTCGCAAACGCGGCGACACAACCCGATGTCAAAGCGGTCGTCTGTTCGCACGCCGCTTTCCATGTCGATCCAGTAAGGCCCGCGCGCGGCTATTTGATCGATCACGGCGCGCACGTTGTCGGGGCCGATGCCGCCTGCATAGCCGACGTGGCGTCCGGGGTAGGTGGGCCACTTGGCGGGCATCACGCCACGCCCGCCAGAGGCGTCGAAGAGCCAGTCAATCGATGTGTCTTTCGGGAACTCCGCTGCGCGCGTCTGTGCAATGCAGCGCGGTCCCCAGCCTTTTCGGAAGGTATTGATGCGGATCGAGTCTGGTGCGCGGTGATTGACCTGAATTCGCTTGAAAATGCCAAGGTCAACCGGGATTTGCTTCACGATGTCATCCAGCCGACCTTCCATGATCGCCCGGCTGTAGTCGCCGCAAAGGTGCGCCGAGAGGCGAAGCCCGCTCCAAGCAAGCCGGGATTGTGCTTCGCCGCCTGGGTAGCGTGGATCAGTCCCTTGCCGCGACGGGCTAAAGAGAATACCCCATTCAATTGGGTAGCCCTTGGACAGCGCGATCATTTCGCGCACGTCGGTATGGTCGTCCGCACCTGTGAACGTGATGAAGGTCGGAACTACGGGCAACACCATCTTGTTCTTAAGGCATAGATGCCTTTCCTCCGCCTCGATCGCCTTGTCGGTCATGACCGGCCCCAGCGCGTCGGGCAGCGCGGATTCTGGCAGCAAAAACCGTAAGCCTGTCCATACTCGAATTTCATTCCGCACTCCCCGCATTGCATGCCCCTTTTGCCGGCATGACGATCTCGGAGGGGAGGAACCCAATCGTATTCCGGATCACGCTCCGTAATTGTGTACGTCGTTGGTCCGATAATAGTAGTCATGTGTTCCTCGCCCATCCCTTCGGCTCCAGCGCGGCGCGGGCGCGGTCATACATCGAACCAGCGACATCGGCGTCGTTGGTGAATATGTCAGCCCGACACTCGTAAATTTCCTTGATATTGGTGAGCCAGTCCCTCAGCCGCGCGATCTCGGCTTCCCTATGCTCCAATGCATTAGCTGCTTCGCGGCAAGCTTGTTGAATCTGCATTAGATGCAAGTCATGGCCGTGATCGAATGGCATTCTCAGAATTCCGCAAAGCATGACGTCGCTCACTTCAGCCCCCATCGTTCGAGGGTGGCGCGGGCGATTTGCGCCCCTCCTGGTTCGTCGAACTGACCCCATGAGCCGGTTTTTTCCAGATGTTCACTCGCTGGCCTATCATCGTATGCTGCAATATTGCGCAGCGCCCCCGCGAGGTCTTCGATGCAGGCGGCGGCTTGGTGTATTACAGAAGCAGTCTGGTGATTTTTATGAATACGACACAAAGCGGCCGCTTCGTGCAAATTCGTCACGACATCAGGAATAGCTCCTTGTCTTTGTGCCCCCAACGCGGCTTCGAGTGCGACGCGCATTTCTCGCGGAGACAGCGCCCCGCTGCATGTTCTCCATGCCGCCTCAACCATCTCATCTGTGATCTGCATCGCTCACCTCCGGAGCCGGGAACCGCAGCGCTAGCGCGTCAAGCGGACAGTCTGCGCAATCGTCTGGGATGGGATGCTCGATCAGGACGCGCGAGTACTTGCGCAGCGTGAGGATTGAATCTGCATCGCAACGTGATGGTTCGGGGCCGCGTGGGCCGCTGGTCCAGGCGAAGATCATCGTTCGGGCACCCGCGCCAAAAACTTCACGCTGTATTTTCGGTACTTTGAGCGGTGCTGTTCGTTGCAGTACCTACGGAATGCAGCCTCGTGATCTTCACCCGGCAGCATGTCGATTCCGGTGCCGACCGCGCCTCCCTTCCATGATCCCTTTTCTGGGCCGGTTTCGTTTGAGAACCGGATATCGAGGCTCCGGCGGACCTTCGGGCGACAAAACCAGGAGAGCCACTTGAACCATCCGGTTCCGAAGTGCCACTCCCGTTCTTCGATCGCTGTGGTCGCGACAATCTCTTCGCCGTCAAAATCTTCGATTAAGAACTTGACGGTCGGGCACGCGTCCTTCGCCGCCTGATACGCCTCCCAATTGCCTCCCTCCGGTTCCGTATAGATGTGCTCTCCGGAGAGACCGTAGAGGCTGTGGCGGACATGCCGCCATTGCGTCCACGGCAGGAAACATCCCCACTGCTGTTGGATGCGACTGTCCATGCAGGCACCGCCTGTCCGACCGTAATAAACCGATAGATGCCCTTCGCTCAGGCTGAATCCATATTGCCGGGGATCGATGTCCCAATACCAATCGCGGCCAAGCCGTTTGATGGTTTCTGCATCCCAGGACTTCGGATAGAACTTCGTGCGGTGTGGTTGAATGATTCCGGGCAATGCAATGATCAGTGTTGCCTTCCATATGCTTATTCGCAGAGAACAGCAGCCGCTCTCACTGTCGTCGTCGCCACGCGATCGCAGAACAACCGCCCAATGCGGATAGTCTTTGCTATAGGACCAAGTAAAAGGTCCGAAGTAGTGATCATTGTCGCCCCATCTTGCCGGTTTAAGCATTTGAAGATCCTTAGCCTATTCGTATCTATAAGGTTAGCGTGGCTACTTCGCCCCTCCGGTAGCCTTCACGCATTTTGCGCATCGGCATTTACCGGTCCATTCCGGACCTTCATCGGTTTCTTTGATGATCCTGCCAAGATGGCAGGTAAGATCGGGACGGTCTTTGGCGGGGCATGTGGTGGAAGGGGTCATGGCTAACGGCGCTCCGAAAACTCGACGACCTCGATCGGCAATGCCCGCTTCGCCTGATTGGCTATCTGCATCTGCGTCTTCACGGTGCGCAGAATTTCGCGGGCTTGGGCAGCGATAGCGTCGCCGCGACTCGGCAACATCTGATCGGTTTTAATATCGATCAGCGTTTCCCAAAGAACATCTTTCAGGCTATTAGCCGTGAGCGGCCTGATGACTGCGGTGACGTTTTTCTGCGCCATCGGAACGGCGGCGACTTTGCGCTTTGTTGAGAGTGCCTTTTTCGATTGCCTTGTCATGCCATGTGATCCTCTTTCTGATTTCCCGTTCGACTTCCAATAGGTTTTTGTATGCGGCTGCGAATTCGCCATAGACGCCTGCTCTCCGCTCGGAGTCATACCAGCGCTTCCAGGTTTTGTAGCTCGGCCTACGGCAATACTCAGTATGGTAAGGCGCTCGCTTTTTCCGCTCTATGCGCGCCTTATCGGGATCGTAGGTTTTTCTGAAATGTACGGCCCTTTTTGCCTTAATTAATGCAAGATTGGCAGCCCGGTAACGCTTGTCGTAAGCGGATTTCTCTGCTTTGCGTTGCGCCAAAGTCTTATTCTTGCGCCTTTTGAGTCCAGCGCATCGCCTATCACAAAATAACTTGTGCCCTTTACGTTGAGCGCGATTAATAGCGGAACGTTCGCGCTCTAGGCTTTTCCCGCAATGAGCGCATGTGAAGATGGCCTTCATTGCTGCGCCCGCGCCTTCATCAGTTGCTGGAACATCGTCTCTTCCGGCCACTCTTCCGGGAAGTCGCGCCAGATCAGCGCTTCGTTGAGTTCGTGAATCTGGATGCGCAGCGGCCCGATCGCGTTGCGGCATTCGCCGTCAGCCTTATCGTGCCCTACGTCATATCCAACGAGATAGCCAAACAGAGCACCGATACCTGATCCAAGGAGAGTGCAGAAAACGATGGCGAGAGCGGTGGTGCTGAAGCTTGGTTCGGGGAACATGTCAGGCGCTCCCCGTAGCTTTGGCGATGGCTGCGGCTATTTCCGTCTTTGTCTTTTCATTGTGTTGTTTGAGCCAAGCGCAGCGTATTGAATCCGCTTTCCCAACAATTGAATTCAGCGCGCTTGCGAGGCTGCTGCATTGCTCTTCCGTGCCGACAAAGCGGATTTCGTTGCGCCACTTTCGCCGCTCTCCCCACCCCGGCTGACGGCCATCGAACAATTTCTTAGTTAAGCCCACGATTTCATAAACCGAGTAGGAATAACGGCCCTCGGTGACGACGAAATCTCCGACCTTTGGTTCCTGCGCCATCTCAGCCTCCGATAGCTTTGGCGATGGCGGCATCGGCCATAGCGCAAGCGTTTGGGCTTATTTGTTCGTCGAGGATTGAGCGCGCTGCCTGCAGCGCCTCCAGCATTTCCGGCGCGGCGGCGATCAGGCGGGCGTTGGCTTTGCCCTCTTCGAATGCAACTCCGCCCCAGACGAGCGCGGGAACGATTTTGTTTTGCCCGATAATGGTCCAGTCGTCGGTGTCAAAAGCGCGAAATCCGCCGTCACATTTTACGACGAGCCAAGGCCCCGGCGTATGTTTGCTCTCCGCCATCTCAGCCTCCCAATCCACTGAGGATGACGAGCATGAGCCCGGCGACGCCAACGCATGTGCGGGCGGCATCAATTACCGTGTGCGGGTCAGCGGCCTCGCGGACGGCTTCGCTCGGTACGCCGCGCGGCTGTTCTTGCCGACGTGCATTCGCGAGCGCGCGATCGAGGATGACCGATGGCGATCTGGCTTCGGGAATTGGTTCGGATTGGTGATTGTGGTGGCGCATCGTCCCCTCCCTTGGATTAGGTGAGGGGAGAGTAAAACACACGGGGCGTGGGTAGTCAATACAAAAAAACACAAACCGTGTGTTTTTTGATTGACCAGATAATCATGTTTCGTGTAACGAGTTAACCACAGGGGCACGATATCGTGCACCCTGGGATTGATTAAAATGGCGAATTAATGTCGGTTGTGCGATATTTAATTCACGATGTAAAAAAAGGGGGGGTAAATGTCTTTAGCTTGGGAAGAAAATCAGACGGCTGCCCTCGTTATCAGTGGGTGGCTGCGAGAATATCTTAAATTGCATCCAGGAGATAAGGTCGAGCGTGCGATGGATATTCTTGAGTTGGCGCAGTGGTATATTGCTGGCCCTGGCTGGGGTGCAGTAGATACTCAAGCCAAGTGCACGGATTGTCTTCCTTTCTTGCGCCTACGACCGTTGGATTGACCTGCCTGTCCGGCGTCGTTGGGTTTGGTTGGCATACCCGGAGGTGGGGTGAAATTTCCGGTCCACGGTGCTAATTTCAACGCCTCCGCGATCCATCCTCGCGTTAATCCGCGGCGGCCTGTCCGTAGCCACCTTCCGTCGAGATCGTCGATAACGTCAGTAATTTTTGCTTCGACGCTGTGGGTAATCGGATTCTGCCCACATTCGATATTACTCCAGTGATTCGGCTTAATGCCGATCCAGTCGGCGAATGCCTTGCTGGCACCGAACCAATCGCCGACGGTCGCCATCCGCAAATCGATGGCGCGTTGCATCATTCGTTTCCGCTCTGGGCTCATTCTTTTCGGCCTCGAACTCAACGCTTACCCACCCCTAAATCATATTGCCAAGACACACAAGACGTGTGATGCGCTTCCGATTTGCAGACACACGGCGCATGTGTTTTTAATTGACTCCACACAAATCGTGTATTATCAGAAGCACCGTGATGAGCACCACGACAGAAGTGATCCGAGCGCTTGGTGGACCAAGAGAGGTCGCGCGATTAGTGACCTCATCGGGATACCGCGCAGGATACAATGCAGTAACCAACTGGAAATCTCGCGGGAAATTTCCCTGCGAGACGTTCCTTATTATGACGACGGCCTTGGCTGATCGTGGGCTGGATGATGCCGATCCTGCGCTCTGGGGAATCATCACGCCGTCTGGCGAAGAGCAGAGCCAGCCATGATCCTCACATACAAATACCGCATCAAGGATCGCCGCGCGCGCAAGGTGTTGCGACAGCATGCTTGGGCGGTCAACCAAGTATGGAACGTCAATGGATAGCACCAACATCGTAATTGGACGACCTTGCAAGCATGGCCATGACGGACGCCGTTACCGGGCGTCTCGGGCGTGTGTCGAGTGCCAACGAGCCCGCGACAGCAGCCTCGAAGGACGAGTAAGACTCGCCGCATCAAACAAGCGACGCTATGCGGAAATTAAGCCGCAACGCATCGCCCAGCAGAAACAATATCGCACTACGCCGAGAGGACGAGCCCTCGCGCTCCTACAAGGAGCCAAAGCGCGCTCAAAAACACCAATCACTCTCAGCATTGAATGGATTGAAACGCGGCTTGCGGCGGGTAAATGCGAACTTAGCGGCATCCAGTTTGATCTTTCAAGAAACGGCGTAAAGGGGCCATACGCACCGAGCATCGACCGGATTGATAGTTCGAAGGGGTACTCGCCCGACAATTGTCGGATCATCTTGTGGGCATTGAATGCCGCCTTCAGCCATTGGGGTGCGGAAGTTTTCAGGAAAATTGCGATCGCATGGTTGGAATGTTCCGAGTGTGGCGCAAGCCACGACCGGGACGTGAACGCGGCCAGGAACATCCTCGCGCTCGCGCTGAGTGCTCAGCGTCGTGATGACGAAAGCCGGGATGCCGCCAATGGGCGCTGATCGGATAAGCACAATTTGGCGCTGCCGCCACCATTCAGCTTGCAATCGGGTCCACCTCCCCGATGCGCCAACCCCGATGCGCCGTTCCGGGAGCAAGATAGACGGCGCGCCTTTCTCAATCCTCGCCCGCGACCGGCATCGTGACAATGGCGAGGTGCGCCGGCTGGGTTTCGCCCCGATCCCTGGTCGGCGCTTTAATTTCGATCCCGGTGCATTCCGGGGCGAGCGCAATGGAGAGAAAAATGACGCTATTTTGGCACCCGACAGGCCCGCTTCTTCGCTTCGACGGCGGGATCTTGCACATCCACGATTTGAACCCGGAGGTGGAAACCCGCTGGCGGATGAGCCGAGTCGAAATGATGAAGCTCGGCTTCCGATGTTTTTGGGCGGCGCTGCGCGGCTAAACCGTTCAGCATTCCGGTTCCCGCTTCGGCGGGGCGGGCGCGCGGCGTGGGAAGCAGACACGCACGATATCTGTTCGTCGGTCCCGCCGATTGTAGACAGACGACGCCATAAGGGCCGGATCAATGGGGACGCCGGATTAGCGCCCGGCCGCGCTCGCAATTCCTTCTCTCGTCGCTCCATCATCATGCCGGCAGTAGGCCACAGCGGCATTGGCGATTCCGCCAAAAATATTGGCGGCGTGAAATGAAAGACTTAGCCAACCTTCTGAAGCAGATCGCAGCGCCGATCGACCGAGGCGAGAAGTTCAATATCGCGATCGAACGTGCCGCGCGGCTCTCCGGGCTTTCCTACAGCCGGGCCTTCAACATTTGGTACGGGAAAGCCAAGCGGATCGAGCCGCACGAAGAAACGGCAATCCTTTCAGCCTTGGTCGAGAAGCGTCTCGCAGACGAGAAGAACGAATTGCATGCGCTCAAAATCAGCTTGGCAAGATTGGAAACGCAACTTTCTCAAACGCAGGCGGCTCTTGCTCGCGCTCAGGCTGACGGCAATCGCGCGGCGATTGAGGCTGTGTTCCGATTGGTTTCGTAAAGCAGCAGAACGAACTGCAAGGAACTAGAATCCCATGCCCGCAACCCTACTCCACCTCCCATCCAACACCCGCCCCGATCACTGCGCACCACGCAAGCCTTGCGCTCTGCGCCAACTCGATCCCGGCCCGCCCATCCCTTGGGTATTCGCTCCGATCATCGCTCTCGGGATGGCGGCGGCGATGCTTCCGTGGCTGCCTGCGGCATACCTCATGCACATCAATCGGCCGGAGTGATCTGCATGCACGGGATCATTCTGGGATCGGGCGAGAAGTTCTGGACAGAGGAGCGCGTTGCCGAACTGCGGCGGCTTGCCGATCAGGGATTATCTGGGGGCGAGATCGCAGCGAGCATCGGCGCTTCGCGTTGTGCAACCATCTCCAAGCTTTACCGGGATGGAATTTGGACGAAGGGAATCCGGCCGCAACCGACAGTGAAATCAGCACCCCCAGCGAATAGATCGCCGCAAGCGTGGCGGCCGGGGGAAGACGAACAACTCCGGGAACTCGCCAGCGAAGGAGTTATGTTCACGCGGATCGGCGCAATTCTCGGACGTTCACGCAAGGCGGTTTCCGCGCGAGCCAAGCTGATCGGCGTTCAGAATCTCAGCAAAACGATCGGCAAGTCGCGCAAAGAACAAGAACGCAAGATCGCCAACACAGCGACATCGACATGGGGTCGTAGGGCCGTCATAGCGCGCTCAATCGCGCGCGGCGAGCTTGAACCATACGAGGCAACCGATCTTCCTCCTGAGCCCGCGCGCCCGACCGTCTCATTGCACGATCTGCAACGCGATCACTGCCGCTGGCCGATCGGCGACCCCGCCTCTCCTGATTTTGGATTCTGCGGCGACACCATTCGCGACGAATACGTTCCCTACTGCACCCATCACTGCCGGATTGCCTACGTTCCAATCAACAAGCGTTCCGTCGCGCAATTGGAGGCGTATGCGAATGCTTGACCCAGCCATCAATGCTCTCGGCGATCCCGACATCGACGCGCTGCAAACAGGTCCAGCAGATGGGCCAAGCTACATAGAATTACAAGCACGCGGATCATCTCGAAAAGATGAAGCGGACTTCCTCGCCGTCATCGGATGGCTATTGGCGAAGGGGCAGTTCGAATCGCATCCCTGCGACACGCATCCGCCAGCGCGCGAAGTAATCCTGCCAGCGAATTGGCGTGATCTGGCGATCGTGCAAGTGGCGTTGGGGGCTTCGCTCGCCGAGTGGACAGAGAAGGTAAATAAAAATGCTGGATAGCCTCAAAGTCCCGTTCACCCGCCCGGCCTACGTTTCGACGGATTTTCGATCGGGAGAGTCCATCCTTATCGGAGCGGAACAGGCCGATCAGATCATCCGCGAATGCTGTTACGAAAGACAGCGCCGGATCAATGACGACCGCGCCCTCGGATTGGCTGAGGCAATCGAACACGGCACATTCCTGCCGAACACGCAGATCGCCTTCGCGCTCCTGCACGGCCGACTGATCCTTGTGAACGGATATCACCGGCTCACAGCGGTTTCTTTATGCCGACAGGCTCAGCCATTCCGCGTTGAGATTTATCCTTGCGCAACAGCGGAAGATGTCGACGCACTCTATCTTCGATTTGACCAGCCCGGCGGCGTGCGGACGCTCACGCAACTTGGGGCAGCGCTCGGCCTTGCCGACGACAAACTGCGGCAAGGTTCCGTTACATGGCTAATGCGGGCGATCCCGCTCTTGATGATGCGATTGGAACGATTGCCGCCATTAAAGCGTCCGCGCGCATCCCGCGATCTAGACCGAAAAAAAGAAGAGGCCAAGCTTTGGAAGCCGTGGGCGGTCGATTATCAATCCTGCCTTGACGGCGGCATAAGCTCCCGCACAAACCGTTATCGGAATGCCGGAGTTGTCGCAGTCGCGCTGGTGACGCTTCGTTATCAGAACGTCATGGCGAAAGTCTTCTGGGCGGAATCGGTTCGGGATAACGCGCTCGAATCCGATGACCCCAGGCATGCCCTGCATCTTCATTTGGCTACGGCCAAGCGAAGCACGCAGGAATTTGCTCTAGCGGAAGCCTGCTGCAACGCATGGAATGCATTCTTCCGAAATCGCCGCCTGACGATCTGCAAGTCGTTGGGTCATCCCCTTCGCGTCCTCGGAACCCCTTTCAAGGGGGATGAGTGATGCAGGCGCCGGTAGATGTCGAACTTCAGCTTTGCTATCCGAGCCCACGCGCACGGGAGATAGACCGCAAAGCGGTCGAGGCTCTGGCGGCGAGCATCAAAGAGGTCGGCCTGCTTTCCGCTATTACCGTCAGAAAGGTGCAGAAGTCACGCAACGGCATCTTCTGCGACGCATTCGAAGTCATCGCCGGAATGCATCGCGTGAAGGCGTTCCGCTGGCTTCAGAAGACGCACATTCCAGCGGTCATCGTCGAGGTCGACGATCTCCGCGCCGAATTGATGCTGATCGACGAAAATCTGCGGCGGAATGATCTGACGACGGCGGAACGGGCATCGGCTTTAGCGCGGCGCAATAAACTGCATGTCCAGATATTCGGCTCACCGAAGGCCAAGGGAGCCCACGCCGCGCACGCGGTCATGGGGCACGAGCACGATGCAAACGCCAAGTTGGCGGATGCATTCACTGAATCTACGGCCGCGATTACAGGAGATTCCGTCAGGAAAATCCAGAGGGACGTTCACCGGGGGGAAGCCCTGGGCGAGGCCGCCTTGGCCAAGGTGGTGCGGACCTCGCTCGACAAAGGCGAAGAACTCGACGCCTTGGCGAAGCTTAAGAAAGAAGCGCCGGAAAAATGCGAGGCCCTGATTGAACGGGCGGCGGCTGGCGAGAAAGTAAGCGCGAAGCTTGCAGTCAAGCAGACGCGCCGGGATGCCCGCGAACAAGCGCGAGCGACCAAACTGAAGTCTCTGCCGGAAAAAGCCTACGGCGTCGTAGTCGAAGATTTCGAGTGGGATGATGAAGTCTGGTCGCGCACGACCGGGATGGATCGGCATGCGGCAAACCACTATGAAACCGCCGCAGATGCCCATACGCCGGAAGAAATAGTCGAACGTACTCGGCGACGCTGGATTTGCGCTGCTGACGATTGCGTCGCTCTGATGTGGACCACCAACCAGCATCTCGCCATCGCGATAGATGTCCTACGCCTCAGAGGTTTTAAATACGTTTCGAACTACTGCTGGGGAAAGGACAAGATCAGCACAGGAAGATGGAATCGGTCCAAACACGAACTGCTGCTCATTGGCGTAAGGGGAGATGTTGAATGTCCCGCGCCGGGAACACAGTGGGATTCACTGATTATTGCATTAAAAGGTGAACACTCGGCCAAGCCGGAATGCTTCCTCGAAATGGTCGAATCCTATTGGCCTAACGTTCCGAAGATCGAATTGAACCGGCGCGGCCCGGCGCGGCCAGGATGGGCTGCCTGGGGCAATGAAACGGAACCATCCATCGGCGAGCCCGTCGTGTCTAGGCCTCTCATCCGCAGTGGTGAGGGTGAGCCTGCGAGTGATCCTGGCTTACAAACGGGCTCACCAATGGACAACTCCGAACTCGACATCCCCAACTGCCTGATGCGCGACTCCAACAATCGTGCACCATTTCATCAGGACACCGGCGCGCTTCCTCCCCTCTGCGACCGTGACGCGCCGGTCAACTCGGCGGTTGAGTCGGAAACGGCTCCCGCCAATTTTTCTTCATCACAAGAGGCATAGAATATGGCCCAACTTCGCGATCATGACGCCATCCATGCAAAGCGCGATTTCTTCATGGTCGATCCGCGTAAGCTGCGCGTCGATCCGACGTACAATGTCCGTGACCTGACGACTCCGGAAGCAAGGGAAGGACTCGACGAACTCAAGGCAATGGTGCGCGCGGATGGCGTGCAGATTCCCTTGGTCGTCCGACTCGTAGGCGATGATCTGACGATCGTGCAGGGCCACAGACGCCACACCGTCGTCATGGAGTTGATCGCCGAGGGCGAGGACATCAAGGCAATCCCCGCCATCGCGGAGCCGAAGGGCGTCAATGATGCTGACCGGACATTCGACCTCCTGCGGTCCAATTCCGGGCAACCGCTCGCCCCGCTCGAAATAGCCGAAGTCGTCAAGCGGCTGATCAATTACGGCTGGACCGAAGCGCAGATCGCGCAACGGCGTGGTTGGAAATCGACGCAGACCGTCACGAACTATCTGTCCATGCTCGAAATGTCGGAAGTCATGAAGGAGCATGTGAAGAACGGCCACGTCTCGGCAACGCTCGCCCGCGAAATCACCAAGACGAAAGACGGCGAGGAAGCCGATCAAGTCATCCGCGAACAATTGGAAGTGCGCAAAGCCAACGGCAAGAAGGCGAAGGTGACGCGGAAGGCGATCACGCGAACGCGCGAGCCGGAGCCTGAGCCGTTGCCGCCAGACCAGCCATCCGGCGACATCGAGCTACTCGACGCGCTGTTGCCGATTGTTAGCGCGTTAACCGATCTCGCCACCGAGGCTTTTGATGACGGCCGCTCCGAAGCAAGCGTCCCGCTCGCGCTGCTTCAGAGCCTCGACACGATCTATCGTCAAGCGCGCGGCGAGTAGGTGGGATTATGAGAGAACTCACGCTTAGCCAACGGGAACTTCGCGCGCGCGATATTCGTGCGAGGCTCCGCAATCCGCCGAACTCTGTTCCTGACAGTAATATTGACCTGGGGCGGCAGAGCGCGGCAGCGCGAGCGGCGCTTGATGAGTTGCGATTATATGAACGCACAGAAGTTTCTTACAAGACACCTCCAAAGGTCGCGCCACATGTATTGGGATTGCCGCCACGGTGTCGGACTCGAAAAAAAGAGGCTGTCCCCGTGTTCGACGTTTCCCGCCCGGCGGGCGTCGATGGGCTACGGGCAATAGCGAGGATTCAAGAGGTTGTTGCATCAGCATACGGGCTATCGCGCAACACACTGATCTCACATCGCCGCGGGAATGTCGTCATTAGACCGCGCCACGTCGCGATGTACCTTTGCTCCGAACTAACGCCGGCATCGTTTCCAGCGATCGGGCGAATGTTCGCCAATCGCGACCATACGACAATTCTTCATGCACATCGCAAGATCGCCAGGCTTCGCCGCACCGACGCAAAGCTCGATGCCGAGATCATCGCTTTAACCGAAAAGCTTGGTGTGATGGTGGATGTGGGGGCATGAGACCGCTGGATGGCGTCATGAGCGAAGCCAAAAATATAGGAGATTGCGGAATGAACAAAGACGGTCCGCTGAATAGGCTTGCGCGCGAATGCCATGAAGCCAATCAGCATTGGTGGCATGACCCGAAGACTGGCGAGCCGCTTGTCCGCAACAAAGGCGAGATGATTGCGTTGATGCATTCCGAATTATCGGAAGCGATGGAAGGTGAGCGCAAAAACCTAATGGACGATCATCTCCCGCATAGGCGGTCGGCAGAAGTCGAGTTGGCTGATCTGCTCATTCGTGTTTTCGATTACTCCGGTGCTTACGGCATGGACCTCGACGGCGCGGTCGCTGAAAAGCGCGCCTATAACGCCACCCGCTTAGATCACAAGCCGGAAGCCCGCTTGGCGGCAGGCGGAAAGAAATGGTGAGCGGAATGCTCATCGCATTCACCGGACCCGCTGGCTGCGGCAAGACGACGGCTGCGAAATACCTCGTTTGGCGGCACGGTTTCGTCCGCATTCGGTTCGCTGATCCGTTGAAGCTCATGCTGACCGCTCTTGGATTGAGCGAAGCAGAACTCGATGGCGACGCGAAAGAGCGTCCGTCCGAAACCCTCTGCGGCCGGACTCCACGCTGGGCCATGCAGTCGCTGGGAACCGAATGGGGTCGCGATTGCATCAGCAAAGACCTATGGACTCGCGCCTGGAAACGGGAGTGCGAGCGCATAGGCGGAAGCGTCGTCGTCGATGACTGCCGCTTTCAGAATGAGGCGGAAGCAATCAAAAACAACGGCGGACTGATCGTCCGGATTGTTGGGCGCGCCACGAAGATTGCCGGCGACCACATTTCAGAACATGGCGACATTCCCGCCCGGGTCATCATCACAAACGACGGGACAGTCGAAGACATGCAAAAGCAGATCGACGATCTCATGCGCGATCTTAGTTGGGTGCGCGCATGACCGATCGAGGTGGATGGATTCAAACGTTGACGGGCCGCCAGTTCTTCCCGGCAGATCCGTCACCAGGCGATCTCGATATCCGCGATATTGCCGGATCGCTCGCGCGGCAATGTCGGTTCGCTGGGCATTGCCTGCGGTTCTACTCCGTCGCCGAGCATTGCGTGCTGATGGCGCGACATATCGGGGCAATCGATCCGAGGCTATTCCTGACGGCGCTGCTGCATGATGCGAGCGAAGCCTATCTCGTCGACATCCCCAGGCCGATCAAGCCGCAATTGCGAGACTACGCCGGTCTCGAAGATCGTCTGATGCGCGTCATAGCCGAAAAATACGGGATAGCCTGGCCTCTGCCGCCAGCGGTCAAAAGCGCGGACCTGGCGATACTGTCAGACGAGCGCGCGCAGAATATGGCTCCGATGGCGGTTGGCTCAGACGATTGGGGAAATGTGCTGCCGCCCCTTGGTGTGAAATTGCAGTTTTGGAATCCAGGAAGGGCCGAAGAGGAATTCCTGACCGCTTATGTGGATCGCGTATGACCAAGCTCGCGCCGGTGACGATGATCTTTTTGTCGATTGCAGCCGCAGTCCTCTACGCAGCGGACGGGGATTGGCGGCGGGCGGTCTATTGGGCAGCCGCCGCAACTCTAACTTCCGCAGTAACGTTCTGAGGCCAGCGAATGAGCATCAAAAACCTCAGTCTCCGCAGGACGCATCACCGCATCTCAACCCGTCGCGAGAAATGGTCGAAGCTGAGCGAGGCCGACCTTGATGCCGTCGCTGCCGCCTACGCCCGTGGCGATCGTGTATCCGATATCGCAGAGAAATTCGGCATCTCTCACAGCACGCCAGCAGATATCGCAAGGCGAAAAGGGATTCCGCTCAGGTGTGTGAGGGAGAAACCATACATGCCCGTCCGGAGCATCGACATCTCGCAAGTTGATGCTGAACGTGAAGATCGCATGCACGGATACGCCGCGCGTGATCTTACGGCCACGATGATGGGTGATCCACCGGTCGGATTCAGCGCGTTGGATCGGAGGGGATGATGGCCCAATCCGAACACCACCGCCACTCATGGTCTGATCCTTATCGCGAAGCCTACGCGACCAAACGTACATGCTGGAACTGCGGACTGATGAAGATCACCCGCCATGAGCCCGGAGTCTTTCCCTGGGTCGAGTACTGGCGGGAAAGTGAACGGATTCGTCTGGATGAGTATGGGCGGAAGACGCCTCCTTGTGAACGAATGGAGGCGGCGTGATGGCTGGTCCTTGGCGCGAGGAAATCCTTGGCGACGGGCAAGTGCGGCTGATCCTGGGTGATTGCAGGGAAGTGCTGCCGACGCTGGGGAAGGTTGATGCGGTTGTAACGAGCCCGCCGTATGGGCAGCAGCGCGATTATGGCCAGAAGATTGGCGACTGGCGTGCTCTCGTTTCTGGCGCGCTGGCAGGGATTCAAGACGGTGGCAATACCCAACTATTTGTCAATCTTGGTCTTATCCATCGTGACGGAGAGGTTGTTACATATTGGGAGCCATTTATTGGCGATATGCGTTCCGCTGGGTGGCGTTTCTTCGGCTGGTATGTATGGGACCAAGGACCTGGGCTTCCGGGCGATTGGGCGGGGCGGCTAGCGCCCGCCCATGAATTTATCTTCCACTTCAACCGGACCAGCCGGAAGCCTAACAAAATCGTTCCATGTACGCACGGCGGGCGTTCGCGAGGAACGAAATCGGGGCTGCGCGCCGTTGATGGGACGATAACCGGATGGTCGGCGACCGATTTGACAACTCAAGAGTTCCGCATTGGCGACAGCGTAGTGCGCGCGATGCGGCACAAGCACGTCGGCGGTATTGAATCGGGGCATCCCGCCGTCTTTCCGGTATCCCTACCGCGCGACGTAATCGCCTCCTACACGAACAGATCAGAAACCGTCCTCGACCCCTTCATGGGCTCCGGCACCACAGGCGTCGCAGCCGTAAAGCTTGGCCGCAAGTTCATCGGGATCGAAATCCACGAACCTTACTTCGACATCGCCGTCCGCCGCATCTCCGACGCACTGAAACAGCCCGACATGTTTATCGAAAAGCCGAAGCCTCCAACACAGGAGGCCCTTGGCCTATGACTCCCTGGATTCTCCGCACTCTCGCTCTCACTCGCGCCCTCTCCCGCCATGGTGATGGACTCTCTTTCCTGGTGCGAAAGGGAGTGCTGACGTTCGTTGGACGATTGCGATTCCGGGGAATCTTGGCGGCAAACAATGACAATGCGCGAGGCGCGGCATGATCGGCGCGACGCTCTTTTCCGATCTCCCCGCCGCCGTCCGCGTCCGTGACGAGCCGCGCTATGAGCATCCGCGATGGCGCGTGGGCGACCGCGTTCGCCCCCGGCCTGAATGGAGCGACGGACAGACACCCGTCATCCCAAGCGGCGATGTCACGCGCGCGGAGACATTCGGCCTCGGGCAGATCGTGAAGGTTGGAAGCGATCCGCGGTTCTATATGGCGGGACAGTTTGAGCGGGAGAGCACGCCATGACTCTCCCCGCCCATCTCCGCCGTCAAGTCATGCTCGCCATGGAAGCGCAGATCATAAAAGCTGCTGCTGACATGGGTGAGACTGCTTCAGTGGAAGCAGCACAATGCCAGATCGACGGAATGCTGAATGCCATCGTGCGTCTACGCGGACCACGAGAAGCGGCGGAATATGCTTTCGCACTCTCCGATCGCGTGGCCTCGGGATTACCGGCACCGGAAGATTTCCGGGCGATTGAGGCGGCTCCCATGGCTGCGCCGGTAGATGCGTCTGCTGAGCCGCATCCAGCCCCAGCAGTGCCCGCTACGCCGCTCACGTCCCGATGGCCGGTCTATCTCTGGGGCCTAACTCACGGCGCTCTGCTGGCGCTGTGGATGAAGTGGTGGTGGTCGTGAACGATTGGTTCCGCTCATGGCATGGGGCTCCTACGGACCCCAAGTGGCTCGTGATCGCCAAGCGAGCGGGCGTTGCGCCATATGCCGTCTCGGCGTTCGCCTGGGCTCTGTTTGACCACGCGAGCCAAAGTTCCGACCGCGGATGCGTCTCGGATTTCGATTTCGAGACATATGCCGAGTTGATGGGAATCGATGAGGCTCTACTTCAGGCTACCTATCAGGCCATGGAAGCGAAGGGCATCATTGCCGATGGCCGCTTGGCGAAATGGGATAAACGCCAGCCGCGACGGGAAGATGATTCAGCGGAGCGGGTGAGAGAGCATCGCGCGCGCAAGCGTCAACCGGATGCGCCGCCGCCCGCCGATGTCTCGGCGCAAAATTCCGAGCCTGTAGAACCGGAGCCGCAACCCGCAGCTCGCCAATCTCCGCACGAAATCACGGACCAGGCCAAGCGCATCTCGCGCGAGGTAGCGATTATCTCTGGCCGCGATCCCGACATGCCCGACGATCCGCGATGGTTCGGGTCAAATCCGTCGCCATCGGTCTGCGTTCAAGCATGGCTCAATCGCGGATTCGTCGAGGATATCATTCTCGAATCCGTGCGCGCACAGATGACAAGAAAGACTGGGCCGCCTCCGGGAACGATCACCTATTTCGAGGCCGGGATCAGAGACGCCCATATGAGCATGACCCGGCCTATCCGATCGGAGCGCAACGCTCCAAGTCATAAACCCCAAAAGACAATCATGAGCGTCATCGATGGCATGCTCTCAGATGTCAAGAGAGACGGCGATCGAGGGGGCGAAAGTCCTTCTCGGATGCTACCGGACGGGCGAAGCAAACGACCCTGAAGTCTATGCGAAGTCCGTTGTCGCTGTTCTCGCTGAATACCCTGTCGACGTTATCCATACTGTTTGTGATCCCCGTTACGGGATCGCAAGCAAGCTGAAGTGGCTGCCGACAATCGCCGAACTCAAAGAGGCGTGCGAGGTGGCTATGGGTCCGATCTATTTCGAGATGGCGCGTCGGAAGCAATTGGAAGACCGGGCGCGCATATTATCCGGAGCTTCGAACCACGTTCGACCATCCTTGGAAGAACTAAAGGAAAAGCATGGGCCAAACTGGGGGCTTAAGACGATCGACGACGCCACCAAACAACGGTCCCAAAAAACATTGGAAGCGATGTGCGCCGAAGCCGGCATCACGATCGATGAGTTTGAGGCCATCAACGCCGAAGGTGAAAAATGGCAGAAGATGCGGCAAACCCCAAACGGGCGATAGACCTCGGTCAGGTCGATGCCGCCGTGCTCGCGTCCGGTAACGGCCGCGCACGCCTTCGGCTATATCTGTCGGTCGAACAGTTGGAAACCATGCTCGCTGCGGCGCGTGGTGACGTAGAGAAACGCAGTGTAACGCAGTGTAACGCTAAGAGTCAGAGAAGAGAAGATACAGATTCAGAGGTTGCTGCTGTGACGCGCGCGCGCGAGGGCCGGGCATCCGTCTGGGTTTCGGAAGGGACCAGGGCTTGGAAATCCTGGGAAACTTGGTGGCGGCAAGCCCGTGCTGGCCGCGCAATCCCGGTCACGAAGCGCGTCATCGACGGGAAAACGCATACGGGTTGGTGGTTTGTGTCGCTGTTCCCGCCGACGCAGGCGGTCGAGTTCGATGAGTCCGAGAAAATTTCAGAAGGGGCCAACCAATGACGCTCGCGCTTGCCGACGATGACCGCAACGGCGGGAATATGGATGAGGTTCATAAGGCACGGGTTGGGCGCGGGCCACTTAAGCCTTCCCCTCGCTGCGATGACTTGCCGCCACCTCCGGAAGCAGGGGCCTTTCCGGCTTGGATCGTAGCGATTGTTGAACCGCAGGGTGAGATACGCGCGCAAAAGTGGCTATGGCATCGGAACAAGGTGCAGGCATGGGTCCCGACGATTCCTCAGTTGCGTACGAACGGCGGGTTAAGGCGGAAAAAGCGGATAGACCAAGTTCCGCTGATTCGCGGCTATGCACTCATTCCGGCGATGTATTTCGAGTCTGCGGTGATCATGCGCGCCCCAGGTGTGCACAGGTTTATGGACGTCGACGGGGTGTTGGTGGTGATCCCGGACGGGCGGATGGAAAAACTACGGGACTATGTGAAAATGCTGAACGATCCCAACTATGGGAAGAATGACGGCCGATACAAATTCGTCGTTGGGGAGGCCGTGAGGTATGCGAACGCGCTCCTGCAAGATATCGTCGCGGAAGTAGTATCGGTTGACAGGGCAAACCGTATTGTACTAAGGACAGAAAGCGGCGCGCGGATTGTAACGAGTCCAGGTAAGATCGAGCCGCTCCCAAAGAGTGAAGTCCGAGGGCCACTGGTAGGCCAAGCCTCCGGGTCGAGGCAGGTGCGGAAGTAGCCGGGCGCCGCACGCGGGAGACTCCGGAATCGGAGTCGGTCACAACTAAAAAAGTGACTCAGCGCTACCTCTTCACCACTTCTCCCGTGATTTTCTTTTTCCAGGTCGATCGTCGTCCGCATGGCATAGGCCGATAGCCTTTCCCACGTTCCCGCGCTCCAATGTGCTTTTGCCGGACACGCTTTGCCTTGGCTACCATGGGAGTGACGACCTGGGAACCGTGATCGCGGTTGCAGCGAAGATGGGCGATGCCGGTCTCGGTTCCACCAAACGCCTTGGGAATGGGGAAGTGAGATTCATCCCAGGCGTCTCCCGGATACACGGGAAGGCCGCATAAGTTACATAGGGCGTAAGGGCGACCATCCCGGCATCGGTCGTATAGGGCCTCTCGTTGTTTGGTGGTCATGCTCGCGCGCTGAGCCGGGAGGACGATCCGTTGGCCGGGCGCGGCGCATCCAGGATTTTCCGCCGATGCTGACCGAGTTCCTTCTTGGCCGCTTCGGCGTCTTTCTGTGATGCGTGCATCCGCTCGAAAGTCTCGGCGACCTCGCCCGAGTTCCACCAATCGACGCATGCGCTCGCCGTCTTGATCGTCTGAAACTGAGCCCGGCACCAATCGCGCAGCGCTGAGCTATCCCAGCCGTCATCGCTGACGGTCTGCTTCCCCGGTCCGGTTAGCGTCTCGATCATCTTCGCCAATCGCGTCAACTCCGTTGCTTTGATTCGATAGGAACGCCCGGCCGATTCGATTTCGACCCAAGGGGATGATAGGTCGTACAGGTAGCGGCCGATGCCCCAGACGACGCCGGCACGCTTGAATGCGTCGGACAGTGCGCCCTTGGCGGCCTCGTGATCGGTGTCACCGGCTCCGTCCGCTTTCCAGACCCACTCGTCGCCGATTTTGATGCCGATTTCGCAGATGGTCTTGGTGTCGGCGTGGGAATAGCGCTTCTGCCAGTTCTCGGGTCCGCACACTTCGTCGAGGCGATCCATGACCGCGCGGGCGTCGATATAGGCGAGGGCCATGCCCTTGGTCTTTTCCTGGTTGGTGGCACCGATGCGCCAGCAGATTTGATCGGCGCGGAATGGTGCACGCAAAGCAAGCAGGTTACTCATGGATGATCTTCCTCCGCATAGATTGAAGTTCCCGGAAATGGTCATGGCCGTTTCCGATCTGGCGGCTCTAGTGGTGAACGGTACTGACCGGGCTGATACGTCTGTTCCATCAGATTTAGGATTGCAGCGATCTCCTTGCTGTACAGTTCTTCCGGCATCAAATCGCGAACAGTGCTGATGGACTCCTGAATGTCGGCGTACGTGGCAATCCCCTTCTTGTGTAGGATGTCAAGCGCAACCCATGTGGTCGTCGACCATGTGAGCATGACTTTGGTGATTGTGGCCCGAAATCTCTCATCACTCAAAGGCTTCGTTCCTTCTCCGAGCGCACGCCATCGGGCAGTGCGCCATTGAGTTTCCGGTAATCCCGCGCGCCACTAAGGATGGCCTCGCGGATTTTCTCGGTGACGCCGATCGCGGCGAGTGCTGCCGTGGCATCATCCAGGATCAGCGTTTCCTTGTTCCGCATGGTGAGTGCGCGCCCGCCGTAGGCGGAAGCAATACGCGTAGGGATGGCGCGTTCGGCTCGGGCCGCTTGCCTGTCAGCAACCACGAAATCCTTGAAGGCGGCGTCGGCGCTTTCGATCGCTGAGCCGACATCGACGTCACAAATGCCAAGATCGGCTTCGGCCTTGGCATCCTCTTCGGCCCATTCGGCCTCGATCGCGGCTTTCTTCGCCGCCTCTGCTTCCACGCGCAGACGTTCGGCCTCTTCGGCCTTGCGCTGTTCTTCGGCCCGCGAAAACGCAGTCAGGCGGCGCTTGATTTCGTCCAGAAGACCGCGCTTTTCCTTGTTCTCGAACGCTTCGCGGACCGGCCGATAGGAATCGTTGATTACCTTCACTTCGGCATTGAGCGGATCGACCTTCGACCGGCGCTCCGCTTCGAGTTCGTCGATCGACATGCCAACGGATTCGATCCACTTTCCGGCTTCCTTCGCCTCGTCATGCGAGGCAATGACTGGGTGATCCGAGAGCCAAGCGGAAAGGCTGCGGTAAGTCTCGCGCGCGAGTTCGATGAGGGAAGGGGGACGATTGTCCCCCTTGGTGACAGAGCGGCCAGCGGCCGGAATGGGCGTGTGGACGTTCATGTCACCAATCTCCCCCGACAATGCGGTCTGGTTTAATAAACCCAGACCAATTATCTTCAGGTGGCTCGTCCGGCTCGTCCTCTGCGTCGTCCTTCTCTAGCGGCCCGACGAACTCGAATGGGCCGAATGCAATGTTTGCCTTCATTTTTCCATCAGCGTCTTGCGTAATCGTGATGACGCATTCCTCTTTCGCTAGCTCATCGATGACGAGCTGAGCCGACCCTTCAACAATCTCCCGAAGAGTTTGCTTCTCTTCGATGCCGAAGTTCCATTCTGAAAAGTTAATCTTCCATTTTTTAGCTTCGCTCATCGGAAATCCCCGCGCTGGAAACTCCGCCCTTCAGGGCGAGGAGGTTGCTGAAGAAATCCCCGTCCTTTAGGACGGGGAAGGCGTTAAAACAATCTCCTTTCGCTCCTAGCGTTATGCCGCGACCGCCTCTCGCTGAACAGAAGTACCGCGCAGAGCAACTTCCCTGCGCATACCTTCGTCCTGGTCGGCCGCATATTCCATCGGCCATTGGGTCACCCGGTCAATAAGCCGGTTCCAAGCTTTCGGCTTCATCAGGTCGACCAGCGCAAGGGCTGGCGACCAGAAGGCGTCCGGTCGCGCCGGATAGTGGTCGCAGCATTCGACCGGAACATCGGAGTCCTCGGTATCGAACCGCAGCGTCATGGTCATGGTGCCGATGGCGCTCATCAGATCGGAGTGAATGGGCTGCGCCTGCGCCACGTCGATCCCGACGAAAAGTGGAACGTGAATGATCATGGGAGTAGCGCCTCCCCGATCGCGCACCAAGCGAGGATAGCCGCAGCGGCAAACGCCGTGCGGTAAATGATGGAGGTCATCACGCGGCCTCCATCCAGGTCTCATGAGCGATCCGGCTCATGGCGCCGTTGAGGTCGCTGATCGTGTCATCCAGGATGCCCGTCGTATCGGACGGGTCGAGCGATCCGGATGGCAAAGCAGCCGCCGTATTGGCCAGCAGATCGGCCAGATAGTCCCGGAATGCGCTGGTCACAGCTTCGATATGGGCCGCACGTTCCTCGATATCCGCACCATCCGCCCAATAGGGAATGCTGTGCGGCGTGGTGCGGCCGATGGCCCCGATGAAGCGCCAATAGGACGCGAGTAGAGGAAGGGATTGCGCCGGAATTGAAACTGCGCTACCGGCGTGCGCTAGGGTCGTAGCCATAGGTGCCTCCTTTGGCTTCGGTCTAAGGGCGGGCCGGAGGTGCAAGCTCCGGCTTCGCCCGCTATTTCGGCTTGACGCCGCTGGAGCCGCCCTTAAGCGGCTCGGACTGCGTCACATCCAGCCCTTTTTAATTCGGCGGTCACGGATGAACTGGACCGCATCTTCAACCGAAGCGAACCGGCGCTTGCTACCGCGAGTACAATTTGAGTTGAAGTAAACCGAATAATCATCGCGCCTTGCATTCCATGCGATGACGCCTGCAAACGCGCCGCGGTGGGTATGGACATCGAAAGATTTGATGCCTGCTTCTGTAAGACCGAACATCTCCGTATCCCCCTTGCCTTGATCGTAGAAACATGCTAGCAGATGTTAGCATGATAGTCAACGGGCAAGTGAAGGGAATGGCAGAAAAAGAGCATAAATCGGAGCCTCTAGGACTAAGGATCACGCCTAGCCTCAAGAAAGCGCTAGAAAAAGCGGCTGAAGAGGAAGGTCGTTCCATAGCAGACTACGTACAGCGCTCGCTGGCGGAACTTCTAAAGCGGAAGGGGTTCCTGAAATGAGCCGATCGGTATATGTCGCTTCTATTGAGGATGGGCCAGTTAAGATCGGGATTTCCAATAACGCCTGTCAGCGGATGGTGGAGCTAAGTTGTGCGACTCAATCCAAAGTAAGCCTAGCCTATCACGCTGAATGTGACGGGCCGGCAATTGAGGCGATAGAGAAGCAGACGCACGCATTGCTGCATTCGAGCCGGTCAAAGGGGGAATGGTTTCGAGTTACGGCTGAGGAAGCGATAAGTGCGGTCATAAAGGCTGCTAATCAGCTCGGATACGAACTGAAGGCGCTTCCTATTCCAAGGAGAGTGGTGGGGAGGCCACCGGGGCGTAATGTTGATCGCCCGGTATTTGCTAGGCTGAGCGACGGCCTACACGAGGCGGTCGAACAATGGTCGACGGCGGCAGATGTGAGCATTTCCGAAGCCATCCGTCGCCTTCTCCGCTCACACCCTGATCTGAAACGATATTTAGGGGATGGGAAGTGAGCGAGACCATGCAACGAGCCAAAATGGGAGAATTTTCGCTGATTTTTGCTGCTTGCGATGAGGCAATCAATTCTGGCGATTGCATTACGGTGCGACGCCGGACGTGGCTAGAACGGCTTTTGACTTGGCCGTGGCGTCCTTGGTTGGCATTTAGCGCGCGGCCGATTAATGTGGCCGATAATCAAGGGTAGCAACCGAGAGGTTTGCGATGATCCGGCGCGCTAATCCTCCACCCTCACCATCGCTCCTACAAGCCCGTACTGAATGAGCTTCAATACCTTCCGTGCTGCCTGTAGGGCGGCTTCGCCTTGTGGCGTTAAGCCTTGTCCATCTCCCAAAGCTTCATGAGCCTTGCAGAGCCGGTCATGCACTTGATTGTCGGTGAGTGGGCGGTCAGCCATCGGGGCGGGAAGATGCGCTTGAAGGGCGGAAATGTCAACTGAAGGCCACGACCGGCTTTGGGGCTGGTTTTCGCTCTCCTATGCGTCGTTTCTGACCCTGCCGCGGGTTTTGATGCATGCGATGCCCGACGAATGGCAGGGCAAGATGGCTGAACTACTTGAGCAGTATGACGATGCCTTTCCGAACCGCCCGGATTTCGGGACGCGCGTTCAAGTGACTGTCGCCGGGAAGTTGGTGCAGACCCCAGGATGGCTAATCAACTATCGTCATCCCGATCTGGGAATGATCGATCGGCTACGGGGGAAAGCATGAATAACTCTGTCAACTGGCGTTTTGGAATCCTATGGAATCGGTATCGCCGCCTCTGATCGAGGCTCCTCCCTCTCAACCTGGTGCAGTGCCGCTGAGGAACCGGCGGCATGAACAATATTGCCGACTCCGCGTGCTTGGTATTAGCCCGATCGCTGCCGTGCGTGATTCCGGTTTCACCGCTGGCCTGACATCTGCAACCGCCGAAACGGACAAGAACGCCGGACTGCGCGGTGTCATCTCCAAGCTTGAACGCAACAAAGCCGTCCGCGCCCGCATCCAATATCTGGCCGGTAATACAGATGACGTACTGCGCGAGAAGCGTGCCGCTCTTGAAGCCCCTCTGTGGAACATCTTCAAAGCATCAATCAAGGACTATACTAAGATCACCGAGAGCGGCAGTCTGATCCTGGATGCATCGCCCATCGCAGAACTGCCCGAGGATGAGCAGCGGGAATTGCTGGCGGTCGTCAAATCGGTTTCGCCAACCAAGTACGGACCGCGCGTCGAGATGTTCTCTCCGCTTGATGCCGCCTCGCAACTGCGCGCCCTCAACGGATTGGATGCGCCGAAGCGCATGGAATTGACCGGCGCAGATGGCGGACCGATGCAAATTGCCCGAGTGGAGCGCGTGATTGTCGATCCTGCGGATTCAAACCGCTCGGGTGTTCCTGCCGTTGCTGGAGCCGGCGCGTTATAAGGGATGCCACGGCGGCCGCGGGAGCGGCAAAAGCCATTTCTTTGCCGAGGCATTACTTGAGCGATGTGTGATGCAGCCGGGTCTACGGGCGGTCGGCATCCGCGAAATCCAGAAGAGCTTGGAGCAATCGGTCAAGCGCCTACTCGAAGACAAGATCGAGCAACTCGGGCTGGGCTCCTATTTCGAGCCGCAGAAATACGAGATCAAGACGCCCGGCGGCGGGCTAATCATCTTTCAGGGAATGCAAAACCACACTGCCGACTCGATCAAGTCGTTGGAAGGATACGACGTGGCATGGGTTGAGGAAGCGCAATCGTTGTCACAGCGTAGCCTCGATCTTCTCCGTCCGACCATCCGCAAGCCGGGCTCGGAAATCTGGTTCAGTTGGAACCCGCGGCACAAATCGGACCCGGTCGATAAGTTCTTGCGTGGTGGGGAGCGCCCGCCTTCGTCGATCGTCGTCGAGGCCAACTGGTCCGACAATCCGTGGTTCCCGGATGTTCTCCAGGAAGAAAAGGACTACGACAGGCGGCGCGATCCCGACAAATACACTCATGTCTGGGCGGGTGGATATCTGCGCAGTTCGGAGGCGAGCGTTTTCCGCAATTGGCGAGTTGACGAGTTCGACACGCCCGCCGCCGCGACGTTCTATCATGGCGCGGATTGGGGTTTTGCCGTTGATCCGACTGTGCTTGTCCGCTGCTTCATCGACGGGCGCACGCTCTACATTGACCACGAGGTCTACAAGGTCGGCTGCGAAATCGACCGAACGCCGGCCCTATTCGATACGTTGGTGCCAGGGCAACCAGGCGCTGCCCGGCAATGGACGATCATCGCGGACAGTTCTGACCCGCAGAATATATCCTATGTGCGCCGGCATGGCTATGAGCGGATCAAGCCGTCGATCAAAGGGCCGAACTCGATCGAGCAGGGAATTGAGTTCCTGAAGAGCTACGACATCGTTGTGCATTCGCGCTGCAAGCACACGATCGATGAGCTTACGCTGTATTCGTTCAAGACCGATCCGCTGACGGGCGAAGTGTTGCCAGTGTTGGAAGACAAGAAAAACCACGTCATCGATGCGTTGCGTTATGCGGTCGAGGATGTGCGGCGGCCCGCGCCCCGCGCCGCGTCCGGGACATTTAGCTGGGGCTGAGCAGTAGACCGTGCCCATTGATCCGAAAGACGATCCGTCAACGCCATCGATGGCCTATACGGCCATGGAGCCGGTATGGCGCAAGATCGACGCGATTCTTGCGGGCGCCGATGCAGTACGGGCGGCTGGTAAGGCATATCTGCCGCAGTACGAATGCGAGGGCCAGTCGGAATACAAGCGTCGGCTTGCAGCGGCCCCATGGCGGAATGAGTTTGAAGATGCGCTGCGCTCCCTGAGCGCGAAGCCGTTTTCGCAGGAAGTAACGATCGCGGATGGTGCATCCGAGCCAATACAGCAAATCGCGGAAGACGTCGACGCGCGCGGAAATGATCTGACGCAATTCGCGCGGCGGGTGTTTCGATGCGCAGTCGCGAAAGGGTATCACGGAATCCTCGTCGACTATCCGAAGATGCAGGCGGGTATGTCGCTTGCGGAAGAACGCCAAGCGGGTGCGCGTCCCTATTGGGTGCATGTCGATGCTGATGAAGTGATCGCGCTTTATACCGCGATGATCAACGGCAAAGAGACCGTGACTCATGTGCGTATCCGGCAATGCACGATTGAGCGCGCCGGATATTCAGAGCGGAAGGTCGAGCGGATCAGGGAATTTGACCGGCCGAAGCTGGAAACGCCAGCAGGCATCGAATATGCGCCGGGAATATGGAAAGTCTGGGAGAAACAGAAGGTCGAAGGCGCGACCGATGAGCAATGGGTGTTGATCGACGAAGGCGTCATCAACCGCGGCGGATCGACTGATATTCCGATTGTGATCTTCTGGGCGGGAGAACGGTATGGCGAGCACCAAGTAAAGCCGCCGCTGGCCGATCTCGCCGACATGCAAATGGAATTGTACCGCGCCCTGTCGCGCCAAGATGAAATCCTGACCTATGCCGGAAGCCCAATGCTGACTGCCGAGGGCATGGGGCCGCCGGAAGTCAAGCGCGATCAGAACGGCAATCCAATCCCCGAGCAAGGGCTGCGCGTCGGGCCCAAGTCGATCCTCTATGCCGAGCCATACAGCGACGGAAAGGCCGGCAAGTGGTCATACATCCAGCCGGATGCATCAAACATCCGCGAAGTGCGCGATCACACGAAATCGGTGATCGATGACATGCGCCGTCTCGGCATGCAGCCGATGACGCCGGGAACCGGGGATGTAAAAGCGACTGCCATCGCGGTCGACGCAGCGAAAGCGCACAGCGCGCTTGAGGCGTGGGCGATCGGGCTCAAGGACGCGCTCGAACAGGCGTTCGTCTACACGGCGGAATGGCTGGACGAAGAACCGGATGTCGAAGTCAATATGCGGACCGACTTCGGTCTCGATATCGGCAATAACAGCGCAGCGGACTGGATCAACAAAGCCTACGAATCGAAGTTGCTCACGGGCATCACAGCGCGCGAAGAACTGCGCCGCCGAAATCTAATAGAGGCAACTGAAGAAGACGAGCAACAGCGCCAGATCGAAGAAATGCAGGGCGATCCGTCAGAGGAAGAAATGGCGGCGGCGATAACACCGAAGGGCGGTCAGCAAGAAGGCGGGCAGCAAGACGATCAGAGTGGAATGGCGCAATCTGAATGAGCCAATGGCGCGAGGAAATCCTTGGCGACGGGCAGGTGCGGCTTCTGCTAGGCGATTGTCGTGAGATTTTGCCGACGCTGGGGAAAGTGGATGCGGTGGTGACTGATCCGCCATATGGGAATGCGAATCATGACGGAGACTTTAACGCGCGGTTGAATGACTACAGAGGTCTAGAGAATAAGCCGATCGAAAACGACGACGCTGAGTCAATGCGCGATGTTGTCGATAAAATGCTGAGCGCCATCGTTTCGCTGATGCCCAAAGAGGCGTCAGCGTGTTGCTGCTTTTGTGGCGGGGGGGGGCCGAAGCCGGTCTTTGCGTGGCTTGCGGAACGTATGGATCGCGGAGGTCTGCAATTTTTTCACTCGGTGATATGGGACAAACGTAATCCTGGGCTCGGACTACGTTACCGCAGGCGGCATGAAATGCTGATGATAGCCCACAGGAAAGGAGGCCGACTGCGCTGGAATAGCGGGAGGTCTCCTGTTGCAAATATATTTGAAATGATGCCAAGCCGCGAGCGCATGCATCCGAACGAAAAGCCATTGAAGCTAATGCAAGAGATTGTCGATCTTCACTCGGAGCGCGGTGACATCATCCTCGATCCCTTCATGGGTTCCGGCACGACTGGCGTCGCCGCCGTCAAACTCGGCCGCAAGTTCATCGGCATAGAGATCGAGCCGAAGTATTTCGACATCGCCTGCCGCCGCATCTCCGATGCGCTGAAACAGCCCGACATGTTCATAGAAAAGCCCAAGCCGGCGACGCAGGAAGCGCTCAGTCTATGACCATCGCAGCCAAGGCCACCATCATCGCGATTGCCGCGAGCGTCGTCACGCTCGGAATCATCGCGCTCGGTGAATTCGTCTTCGTGGTTGCCGTCAAAGGCGGCTTGATCTGAATCTGCGCAGCGCGACGCTGAGCAGAAAACGCATTCCGCGCGAGGCGGAATAATCAGCAACCAACCGGCGCGACGCCGGGCAACGGAGTGACTATGCCTTTCGATTTTCCTGGTGAAGTGGAAGCGCTTGACGCGGTTCCCGAAGCGTATCGCGGCTTGTATTCCGAGAAGGATGGCAAGCACGTTCTGGACGGAGACCTCGCGACGAAGTTGACCGTCGGGCCATCTCTTAAGAAGGCGCTCGATAACGAGCGCAAAGCGGCGCGCGAGGCGCAGAAGCAAATCGAATCCTGGAAGGCGATTGGCAAGACGCCTGAAGAAATCGCCGAACTGATCGCCGCGCAAGACGATCTTGAGACGCGCAAGGCCGAAGGCAAGGGCGAGTGGGACAAGCTGAAGCAACAGCTCATGGACCAGCACGCCAAGGTACTCAAGGCGAAGGATGATGCAGTTGCCGCAGCGAACGGCAAGATCGATGCGCTGAACAAGACGCTTCAGCGGCATTTGATCGATGCCCAGGCGACCGCGGCGATTGCCGCAGCGAAGGGGTCGGCAAAGGTCCTACTCCCGCATGTGCAGCGCTTCGCAAAGGTCGTCGAAGAAAATGGCGAATACAAAGTCCAGGTGCTAGACGATAAAGGCGACCCGCGCATCAACGGCAAGGGTGATCCGATGACGATCGCCGATCTTGTCGCCGAAATGCGCAATGACGACGACTATGCTCGCAATTTCGAGGGCACCGGAAAGTCGGGATCGGGCTCGCCAAATAACGCGGGCGGCGGCCACAGCGGCAAGGCGATCAAGCGCGCGGAATTCGACAAGCTCGACGAAGCATCGAAGCGCACGCGCATCAAAGAAGGATATGCGATCGTCGACTGACGGTCGGTTGAAATACGGGCGCGGCGCTGCGATGGCGCGCGTCTAGGCAAGTTCCAGCGAGTTTCCGACGCGACCGCGATGGTCGTGGCGATGCGAGCCGCGATGGCTGCTCTCGCTTCTCCACACAAACCATTGCAGCAACCGCGAAAGGACTCGCACCATGAGCAACACGCTCACGGGGCTTTACCCCGTCATTTACCGCGCTATCGATGTCGTCTCTCGTGAACTCGTCGGGTTCATTCCCGCTGTGTCGCGCGATGCGCGGGCCACGCGCGCCGGTCTCAATCAGACTGTCCGCTCTCCGGTTGTCCCGGCGCTCGCCGCGGGCAATATCACGCCTGCAGCCACGTCTTCGTCAGGTACGGATCGCATCATCAGCTACGTCGACCTCACGCTGTCGAAGGCGCGCAAGGTGCCGTTCCACATCACCGGCGAGGAAGAGGTTGCGCTTGGCGAAAGCGCGACGTCGATCATGCAGCAGAGCTTCGAGCAGGCGTTCCGCACGCTCGCGAACGAAATCGAAGCAGACCTTGCTGCGCTCTATGTCGCTTCGTCTCGCGCCTACGGTACGGCGGGCACTGCGCCGTTCGGAACCGCTGGGGACTTCTCGGACTTCGCCCAGATGCATGTCATCCTGGACGACAACGGCGCGCCGCGCACGGGCCGTCATCTTGTGATCGGTTCGGCGGCGATGGGCAATATCCGCGGCAAGCAGTCCGTGCTGTTCAAGGCGAACGAAGCGGGCACCGACGAACTGCTCCGCAACGGCATCGTCGCTCGTGTCGAGGGTTTCGACATTCACGACTCGGCCCAGGTGAAGGCGCACACGAAGGGCGCCGGCACTGGCTATGACGTGAACAATGGGGCCGGCTACGCTGTCAAGGATACGACCATCACGTTGGATGGCGGCACGGTCAATACGACCGGCATCAAGGCCGGTGATGTGGTGACGTGGGCCGGCGACTCCAACAAGTATGTCGTCAAGACCGGCCTCACGGACGTTTCCGGCGATATCGTCCTGAACAAGCCGGGGCTGCGCGCGACGCTTGCCGATACTGTCGAGATGACGATCGGCAACTCGTACGCAGCCAACATGGCGTTCACCAGCGACGCGATCGTTCTCGCAACGCGCCCGCCGGCCCGCCCGGCTGGCGGCGATGCAGCCGACGATACCATGATGGTGACTGACCCGATCAGCGGCATCACCTTCGAGGTGGCGGTCTATCGGCAGTATCACCAGGTCACCTATGAGGTCGGCTTGGTGTGGGGCGTCGTCGCCAACAAGTCCGAGCACATGGCTATCCTGCTCGGCTAAAGCGTCTGCGCGGCGCTCGTCTCCGTAGCGCCTGCGCCTCGGCAGCCGCGTCCTGTCCCCTCTCCGGGATGCGGTTGCCACTCTCGTCAATTCAAAGGTGGCGCATGAAGGTATTTCTGCTGCTCTGGCTGATCGTCGGTGGCGTAGACATGGGGCCGCCGCCTATCGAGGTTGAAACGATGGCTGAATGCCGAGCTGTTGCAGCGGAATACGTTGCCAAAGGGACGCCATCAGGCGTGGATATCATGCGCGTTGGCTGCGTCGAAGAACTGTCTGGTCAACCGAGTTAGGGCGCAGAGGTCATGCCAGCATCATCCGATAGCGATGAAAAAATCGCAAAGGCGCTCGCGGCGTTCGCTCCTGAGCATCCGTACGCGGTGCCAACGGTGCGCGTCTATGATCATACAAAAGGCAAAGCGCGGATCGTCAACGTATCCGATCTGACCGACGATCACGTGATCATCGATGGCGATCTTATGGTCGAAGACGGAACCGGGAAGCAAGACGGGAATATCTACGCAGCTCCGGAATCCGCCGACAGCGACTCTCTATTCGCGGCGGCACCGGTACCGGCCAGCGTTAAACAGGCGTGGCGCGGGAAATGGTATCTCGCGACATCTGAAGGAAAGCCGATCTCCGGCGAGTCCTGGAATACAGAGGCGGAAGCGCGCGAAGCACTCGCTGCGCGGCCCGCGTGATCATCTGACATAGGAAACACGAGCAATGGAAAACGCCGGGACGGTATTCAACGCGTCTGAGACAGTCATCGTCCCGCAAGGGCAAACGCTAGTCGTAACGCCGGCTGCGGGGTCGACCGGATACGTCTCTCGTCTCGGGGATAAGGCGGGTCAGCAAAGCCAAGGGACGACGACGCTCGTCGCGGGAGTTGTTTCGGAATACGGTCCCTATACGACCGACGCTCGTTTCCAAGTTGTTTCACAGGTCGGGTCAATCGCCTATGCGATCGGTCCTGATAATACGGTCGTCGCCGAAGACCAGCGGCTCGCCGATACGACAAGCGCAGGGACAAAGAACGGCGCAACAGTGCGCGCCGACGAAAAAGGCGCGGTCATTCATGAGACAACGTTCACGCTGACCAACACGCCGCTGACGCTCGCTGACGATGCCGGAGTCGGCCAATGGGCGGCTGTCAAGCTCTACGACTTCCCAGCCGGCAATATCGTCACGCTCGGGGCGGTGCTTGATGCGGATATTGCGCTCACGGAAACGTGGTGGGTCGATACGATTACGGGATCGTTCGGCGTCGGGTCTGTTCCCAATACCGACGCGTCAACCATCGCGACGACGCGGCAGAATATCATTCCGGTCACGAATATCTCCGCGCTCGTGGCCCAGGCAGGCCCGGTCACGGGTCAGTCGACCGGCTCACTGCATTCCGCCGCTGCCGCCGGAACCGATCTCGACCTGAATCTCAACATCAAGATCGCTGACAACGCGGCGCATTGCCCCAACCTCGTCAGCAACGGAACGTTCGGCAGCGATACCGTTTGGACGAAGGGGACGGGCTGGACAATCGGAACCGGGGTAGCAACGAGCGACGGGTCGCAAACGGCCGTTTCCGATCTTGAGCAGACATTATCGAATCTGACGGACGGGATCACGTTCGCTGTATCGTTCGATCTCACCCGCACCGCCGGAAGCGTCACGCCAATCCTCGGCGGGACGGCGGGGACGACGCGATCGACGACCGCAACGCATGCAGAAAATCTTGTCGCTGGCAGCACTGACGATAAGATCATTCTACGCGCGAGCGACGATTTCCAAGGCACAGTCGATAACGTCACCGTCACGGCTCTCGCTGGGACTGGAACGATTTCCGGAACGCTGAAAGTGATCTGGATGAATGCCGGCGATATCGCGTAGGGCAAAGCAATGACAGAGAAAATATCGCCATTCAAAATGCGCGGCAAACCGTGGATCGGATGTGAATACGAACCGACGATCGAGACTGTGAGAATAGCGAACGCTTATCATGCCGGCGAGGCGTGAACAAATGGCCCTCGTGGTTGAAGACGGGACTGGTAAAGCGAACGCAGAATCCTATACGTCCGTGGCAGCCTTCAAGGCATGGGCGGACCTGCGAGGGTTCGCGTACGCGTCCTACACGGACACGGCGATCGAGCAATCAGCTAGGCGATCGACGCTCTACATCGACGGAAAATATCGCAATCGATTCCCCGGAACGCGAGTCAAGGGACGATTGCAGGCGCGCGAATGGCCGCGCAACGTAGCACCGTCTGTAGACCAAACGGTCGACGACCTGCCGCTATCCGACTGGATGACGAATTTGCTGACTATCACCAGCACGGAAGTTCCGATCGAAATAATCGAAGCGACACATCAGGCAATGAAGCGCGACCTCATATCGCCGGGGGCGCTATCGCCAGATGTGACGCCTGGGAAAGTTAAAACAGAAGTGGCGATCGAGGGTGCGGTATCCGTGAAATACGGATCAGCGGCGTCTGCGGTCGATACGATGAGACCGATCGTGACGGATATCGAAGAGGTGCTTGCGCCGATCATCTATCCTAAGAACTGTTTCAGCGGATCAGTCGCGAGGGGATAATGCCGCTCTACCGCAAGAAGCCCGTCGTTATCCAGGCTGAACGCTGCGCGACGCTGATCCATGATGCGGCAACCAATTGGGGAGCGCTGCCACCTTGGTTTCGCGATATTTATGAGACCGGCAAGATCATCATCGCGGCGAACCAAATCCACATCCGCACGCTTGAAGGCGTCATGACGGCAAACAGCGACGATTGGGTGATCTGTGGCGTCAAAGCAGAAGTCTATCCCTGCAAGGCGGACATCTTCGCGGAAACCTACGAGCCGGCGTGAGAGTCTAAACGCGTATGGCTGAAGTAGTTGCATTCCACGGTGGCGTTGTTGCTGGGGAGCCGTCTCCGGACATCATCCAAACGTTAGAGATGCTGCTTGATCGAGCGAAGCGCGGTGAGCTTTCGGCTATTGCCTATGCAACGGTATCGCCATCAGGAACGAAGGGTACTGGCTGGGACGGAATTCAAGGCACACGCGATCCACTATCAAGTGTGATCATGATGCTGCAGCATCGGTATGCCGCGGCACTTCTGATGGGTGAGTGATCTATGATCGAGGCCGTAGCCGACAACTCGCCGAACGAACCGCCTACTGAAGCGTGGCGTCGCCCCGTCGCTGAACGTCTGCGCCTGATCGCATCGCAGATCGAATCAGGTAATGTCTCGTCGGTCGTCTGCGTCAGCAAGTGTGGCGATCTATGGGTGCAAGACATTCGCTACGATGATCAGTACGAAGCAGTTGGCGCGCTGGAACAAACGAAGCTGACGCTGCTGATGGGGAGGGTGGGGTGAGTGAATATCTGCTGTGGGGTATCCTCGTCGGACAAAGCCTCAGCATTATCGTACTTGGTATTTGCGCATTGCGCGAACGCGGTGCTCGGCTGGTGCTTGAAAGTGACCTATGGCGCACTAACGATAGGGTGCGGGCAATCCAATCTGCGCCGATTGAAGACACTCTGAAGCGTGAGCGCCTGCTAGATATCTATGCGGCCGTGACGGCCGCGTGCGAGCGCGGCACTTCAAGAGCGGACATTCTTTCGACCGCAGGCGCAGCTTATGAAGCGCGCCGTATGGACGTCGTTAAGAAATGACCGACATCTACACTGAAT